>Ga0326512_10001043_pt1 | contig 22357 bp, 25 predicted proteins | sample 1_2617_0518_D_FD_203652 | JGI IMG/M metagenome (GOLD analysis project Ga0326512, IMG submission 203652) | Bovine rumen microbial communities from UC Davis, California, United States - 1_2617_0518 | ecosystem: Host-associated > Mammals > Digestive system > Stomach > Rumen | place: USA... | reverse complement strand
AGTTTCATTCCCCTAACGGGGAAACAACGATTACCACATTCATCACACTTAAACGCAGTGGTAGTTTCATTCCCCTAACGGGGAAACAACTTTAACGGCGTTTCAGCATGAACATGAATACTTCAGTTTCATTCCCCTAACGGGGAAACAACTGTTTTTATAACTTCTGCCTCGGATATTACCAGTAGTTTCATTCCCCTAACGGGGAAACAACAAAGACTGGTAGCCTGGTGAGCGGCCCATGCTCTGGTTTCATTCCCCTAACGGGGAAACAACAATCCAATGAGGCATCATCAAACCACTTATGAACAGTTTCATTCCCCTAACGGGGAAACAACAATCATATATTTGACGCTGTGTTTCACCAGTAGTAGTTTCATTCCCCTAACGGGGAAACAACCCTTGTAAAACCCTGATTTTACAAGGGTTCCATATGAGTGAAACCACTTCTCATACTGTTTTTTAAATTATCAAACTACTTCTCATGTAATCAATGATATCATATTCTAATAATGTTGTCAAATCATATTATTTCCTATGATGAATATAATACGCTTTATTTTAATTGCAAACAGTGTGTTCATGTTTAAAACAATGATTGCAAACCAGTCCATCCGGTCGGCATATTCATAATGCTGACAATGATGCGCACAGGAAACACGGTGCTTATGATTCCAATGCGTGCATGACTGTTATGGAACGATTCACGGGTAATGTCCTCATTCCGGTTATCGTTGCAATGGGTCTCATTCTCGGCCAAGGATATGCGTTCATGCAATCATATGGAGCTCTGACAATGAATGATGCGGACACGCACACACAATAAACTTACGCGATTCCGCGACCGTTCAATATTGATTATTTCACTTGCCCCGGTCTACATGGTTCCATTCCAATGGTTCCGTTTCATCCTCGCATCATTCATCATCAAAATGATAACATTGTTTACAATTTTAACACATTCTATTAACATGAAATAATGGCATGAGATGGTTTAATTTTTTCTGTTCCATGCATTCATCATGCACACAGAATGTTCGCATTATCATGAGGCGAACCGGATTCCGCGTTTTAACGGGCTATGATGAACCATATGAAACAGGGACAGCCCCCGCAAGCCGTGTTCATATGCTTGCGGGGCTGTTTTCATGCTTTTATTCAGAGTTCAATCAGTTCCCATCGGTCTCCGGCCTTTTCATCGAACCTGCCGAGTTTGAAACCGTAGTAGGCGAGTTTTTTATTCGCCGCATGTTCCCATTCGGGTTCATTGCCGCCGAACACATCCCCTACATATTCCGCGGTTCGGTTAAGGTCGTCGTTTTCGGGGTCGATGACCCATGCCAACCCGCAATACGGCGTGTCGGCGCTCAGCCTGATTCCCTTGCCGGTGTTCGCGTCAGCGATGAACAGCGCATGCTCGTGGCTCTTGTGGATGACAATGGGCTTGACGGGGATATCGATGTCGGTGTGGATGTCAAGTGCGGTGAACATTTTCTTTTCCTTTCAGGCTTCCGTTTGCTGATGGTTTGATAATACAACGGGCGAGTTATGAAATCAACTTCGGCGTGTCGCGCGTCCCGTCATCGGATTGGAGCCATGAAAGCCACGGATTAGAGCAATCCTGATTACAGTCTGCTGTCATGGAATCATGCCGCCGACCTGGAATCACGCGATACGGGCACTATGGACAGGGATGAGATTTGCCCGTAATGGGATGGATGTTCGCATTGCTGGCATTCATATGGCAGTGTTTCGTCAGGCGTGACGGATTACATACGGTCATGCAGTGGCGAATGCTCACGAGATTGTAGGCGATTACTACTACTACTACGATTTCATGATTTCATGGGCTGCGGTTCGTATGGGGATTGCAATGAGGATTGAGTAGGCATATGTGCTTGTTGCCATCATGGTTTCGGGGACTAAGTCCCGTCCTGTCTTCATGGATGCCTATAATTGCGTTGGGATTGTAGGCATGTTCGCATTATCACCATCCGCCGCTGAAACCGCCACCGCAACTGAAACCACCCGAATAACTACTGGAACTGCTTGAATAATCGGAACTGAAACCGCCTGATGAATAACTGCTGCTGAACCCACTGGATGATGAACTGGAACTACTATGATATTCAGGTTCCTGATATGAACTGTCATTCGCGATGTTATCATGTGAATACACTGAATTCATCCATGCAAGTGCCATGCTGGTATTATAATGATTGCGATATGTGTTCATGAAATCATTGTTATCACGTAGGTGTTCCTTGAATTTATCATTCTTGAACCTGTCAGGTGTGTCAGTTTGTTTCAACCAATCATCATAATCACGGTCAAAACGAATTCTTGCGGCATGATACGCTATCCTGTCATTCAACCAATCCTTATCATTCAAACTGGTTTCATCATTGTTTTCAGCTCTATTTTTAATGTCATTTCCGACGGCATGATCAAGCGCGTATTTCACATCATTATAATCCTGTGAATCATAAATAATATGCTGCATCGCTTTAATGCAATTCTCATATGAGTTTATGAGTGAATCATGTTCAAGATTACAGTCATCAATTATATTCTGATAATTCGGTTTCCATGAACCAATCGGATAAGGAATTTTCCTACCATAATAATAATTCTTCTTCTTTTTAAGATAATCCTTATAATCAATGAAAGGATAATAATCATTAAGTGTTTCACCGGCAGCAGAATATTCAATAAGTTCCTTTAATCTTGTTTGGAAATTCGTTTCAATTTCATTATTCTGAATGTAATCCAATATGTTATTCTCATCAAGGCTTTTCAACTCGCCTTTGGATAAACCGCACTGGACAGTCAATGCTTCCGTCCGCGCCATGCCGTCAACAACGCCGAGTGATTTGACAATGGTTTCAATTTTAACACGTTGACGCCAATCAAATATTATCATTATGATTTTAATTAACGCGCCAATCATGATTATGCCGATGATAATTGGAATCACTTTTGACATGATTTCATTGGCTTTACGGATTAATTTCTCGCGTGCCTCCGCTTGTTGTTTCAATATATCGCCATTATCATACATGTGATTCACTGTTTCCTTCGCGGAAAGGAGAATAGCATTGTCGTAATCACCTGCGCGGAACAATGAGATTATGCTTTCATTGTCCGCAATGTAATCATTTGAGAAATCCTGCTGTACATATTTATTCCAGCCGGAACCAATGGAAACCGCGTATTTCCTGCTATCAGGATACACGCATAATAATATGCCTTGATTCGTCCGTGCGGAACCGATTCTGAATTTATTGAACGCATCCGTGCAATCAGTTTGCGGGTTAGCGGAAGTGTATTCCGGATTCGTGTATACGGCGAGAGTCATGTCATCATTTTTGGTTTTGTCCTGCCTGCGGAACCATTTATTCGCTTTGATAATCCAGTCCGTCGTGTTCCCGGATAGGATTTCCGCATTATCATGAATCACAATGCCCCGGATTTGCTCATCAGTGAGATTCTCTCCATTGAAAGAGAATGCCTCATTGTTGTTCACATTGGTTTCAGTGCTGGAATTATCCGAGTTCGGTTCCGCATTAGTGTTTTCATCCGTTGTTTGATTGACGGTTGATGTTGTTTCAATTGCCTGTGCTGTGTGCATGCCAGCATATGGACCCCCCCATATGAGTCCAGTGAGCATGATGCTGGTTAAACCGGCTGATAATAAATGTTTAATAATCATGTATTCCAATGTTATCATATGGATTCATGAAAACGGAAACATGCGTTAAATTGAATGCTTCTGTTTTCTTAGCATGTTTAGTTCAGGATACGAACCGGATATTGAATCCGCGCCAGTTGATTTGATGCTGGATGGCATTATATCTTCGCTATCATAATTCAACGAGCTGATGAATGCATCGGGTTCATATGCGAGCTGTTTCCCCGTGAGAGGAGCCGAATTAGATGAATAAAAGGAACGGATTCAATGAGAATCCGTTCCTTTTCATTAAGTCCATTTCCAATGTTCACATATTGTATTCAAATGCGTTCATCAGATTGCGTCCACCGGGAAGATGATGGAACCAGCAGCTTTCGCAGCCTTCATTTTCGCGCTGGGACTGTTCGCATCACCGAACACGATGGTGTCAGAGGTGAAATGAGCGGGGTTGTTATCGAACTTGCCGCCATGCTCATTCACGAACTGCTCGAACTCAGCGCGATTACGCATTCCGGCGGGGCGGCGACCGGTGATAGCGACATGGCGACCCTTGATGAGCGCGATGATGTTCGTACCATCAGCGATTGCTTCCATTCGTACTTCCACCGGCGCGGTCTTCTCAACGGTTTCCAGCGCCTTGTTGAAACCCTTGAACTCATAGTTTCCATAAGTTGCAGCGACCATAATCCGTTTCCTTTCATCATGGAATCAAATGTTTTCGTCTGGTTCCTCGTTTTTTTTTGTTTGTTGATTACATCATAGCATAATCGCAGTATTAATCAAATTATCGGCGTGTCGCGAATGCGTTCAATGTCTCCTCATTCATAATCCGGTTTCCTGCCGTTCACAGTGATGATGTCCTTCCTCATGAGTTCCCAGCATGTTCCTTGAATGAACGCAGGTGAATCCAATGATGTCAAATCATTCGCATCACACAGGCAATGTTCCCATGAATCCATGATTTCAACCATGGTCAGTTCATCCATCCTGTCAAACCATTCATCCCATTGCCTGTCAGTCCATTGTCCTGATTCAGTGTAATCCGGTATTGCGGAATGGTTCAGCATTCCATTCCATGCGTCAAAATCAGTTAACAGGATTCTGCTGTCATCAATGCGTGCATGAATCAAATCATAATCCTTGAAATTACGGAATTCCATGAGTCGCCGGTCAGGTTTCCCTGTATCCATTGAATGCACCGTGCATGGCTCACCGGTTGTCTTGTCAAAATCGCTCCATTTCGCATAGAACCATAATGGTGTGATTGAACCAGATACCGCTGGTTCAGTCCAATAATCATCATTGAATGAACATGATGAGCACATTGTGTTCATGGAATCATTCAATGACTGTTCTAATGGTATTCCAGTGCCATCATGATAGATTGTTCGCATTTCATTTGATAGCGCGTCAGAGTGCCGTTTAATCGCGTTCATTGGATTGATTCCATGTGAATGCATCATGTTCATGAGCCATTCATAAGCGGGTTTGAACATCCGGCGAACCGACTTATTGTCATCCGCATCAACATTCCCGCTCCCGTTCATCATGTGCTTGTCATCACCGATGAATGGACTCATGCTGGCATCAGCCGTGTACATGCCATCATTCAGTATCATATCACGGACATCATGCCAGTATTGGAATGTCCACAGGTCAATCATCATGTAATCAATGATAGCAGTATGATTCATTATTTATCAACATTATGTTTTCATATGAATGATGGTGAATCATGTTCGCATTGCGTTCATTCCTCCGGTGTATCGCGGTATGGTTGTCATGCTATAATCGAAACACGGGAAAGGATTCATGATGACGGAAACCATGACTGATTATGATGGATTGAGCATGCTCATGCATACAGGCGCGGACTTGCTCATGTTTGAACTGAATGAAGAACGTAATCCATTCCGTATCCTATGCATACTTTTGCTTATCGCCGGTTTCAAACTAACCGGAATACTCATCAACGAGAATATGAATGCGAATCATGTGAACATTATACGCAATGCGCTCATTAAACTGAGTGAATCATGTCAGCGTCTCGTGAATCGCACCAATACTACTATTCCCGTGCCTGTCATGTCCGTTATCGCCGCATGATTAAAACTCATATGACGTTTAATTGTCATCGTTCACATTCGCTGTTTTCAATTGCATCCATCTGTAAGCATCCAAACCAGCTTTCAAACGCGCTGGATATGATTCCACTGGATTCGCCGGGCGCACGAAACCGGCAAGGAAATGCCATGATGCCATGCGCACATCCCTGTCGGCATTGAATGCATCCAAACCCGCTTGCCCGTTCGCGCCGACATTACCAGTGAAATCCAATGGTTCACGCCATGAGTTCACATCATCAATTTCCAGCATCAGATACTCGACTTGCGTGTTTAAATCATCCCATTTCTCCTGTTTGCCATCCGCGTAATCCAGATAAGCGATTGCTCGTGAACCAGTCCATTGCAACAGTCCGATTCCATGCGCACCGGTCTGAACCCATGCGCGCACTGCATCATTCGGACAATTCTCACTCTCTCCATGCTCATAGACCTTACAGCCATCAGGATTAGTTCCATCAGTGCGTTCCAACGCAGTCGGATTCCCCTTGCTTTCACCATACACGACACCGATGATGGCGGCGGCATGAGTCGCATCCAAACCATGCAGGTTCATCATTATGCTGGCAAATGCCTGCATGTGCTCATCATCCATTGCCGTCGGTTTCACTATCGTTTTCGTTATGGTTTTCACAATCGGATTCGCATCCCTGTACAAGCCCTCACGGAACCTCCCGATTTTATAGGAAGCGTAACAACCGGCGATGATGAACACTATTATCATAATGTTGGCAATCACCCGGCGCATTATCCATCCGCATCCATGCTGTTTCCCTGCGTCCAATGATTCCATGTCAGCATAATCCGTAAATGCGCTCACGCCGGATGATGAATTATCATTCGGCTGAACATTCATACTATGATGATTGTTCACATTGGAATCAATCACATTCATCTCATCATGGGCTTGATTATGCTTATTGGAATCGGTATGATTCAGATTTATGCGTACATTGACTGCATCATGCTTATCATTAACCGGTTTGGCGGTATTATCCAGCATTCCAGTATTATCATGTTCATTGGATGCATTGTCATGTTGTTCAGTGGATGCATTGCGCGTCTTTAAAACCGGTATGACTGGAATGGCGGCATTATGTGATTGCGATACCTGATTATCATCTACATCAATAAGGAACGGGTTATCATCAATTCTCATGACATTATACACTTCTAATCAAATCGACTATTCCACCGACAAGTTCAATCACATCACCGTCAGTGGTGCGGCTTTTTCCCAGCATGGTTTTTATTCTTTTCCCGCCTGCCCAGCATGAACCCAATGAACCCGGCGATGATGAACAACGCAGAACAGTCGACAACCTGCAATAATATTATGTTGTTAACAGCGTATTCAATAACAGCATTATAGAATACATATGCGGCAATTATGTACGTGATGCTTCCAATGATACGCAGAGGCCATCTTAACGCGGCGCGTATTGTATTCCATATGAGTCCAGCGGATGGTTTCGCTTTACGCATAGCGATTGCATTGGAACCGGTTTCACTGATAGTATGATAATCATGTTTAACAGCATCCATGCTAATTAATATCGGCATGCAATCATAATCAGGCGAAATTCAACGCTCATATCATGCGCGCTCATGATAGCATTTCAATCATTGGAGAACATTATGCTGAACAAACCGAATCATATGATTATGATTGCATGCATTGGAATCATACTGGCATCAGGCTACGCACCTGCGGGTTTCACTGAGCATTCCCTTGAACTTGCAATCATGAGATTGTATGATGTCATGGAATCATTGTAATCAGAGCATTTGAACCGGTCGGATGAGCGAGAGACAAGATTCCATTGGTAACATGAACAGTGATGAGTTTCGCGAAACTCATCACTGGTGAGAATCCTGAGAACATGGCGTTCAATGAATACAATTACCACGGAGTTCAATAAAAATAGGAACCGGAATAGCGAAATCAATCATTGTTCCGGTTTCTTATGTTAACATGAATGCATATGACGCATAGGAATGATGATAATCCAACGACAATAAGTTCATATGATTACAATGCGGATAAGGGCTGGCTCGTCGGCGTATTCAACAAGGGTGAAATCCGGCAACGATTCGATGTCCAATGCGTCCGAATGGCAATGGCTGCATTGAACGCAGCGAATGCCGGTGTGAACGGGCGAGTGCATAATGTCCACATGGAAACGGATGATAATGGGAACACCATCATTCATGTGTCCGATGATAGTATTCCAATGACTGCGATTGAACGCGCGTATTATGTCCGCCGTTTCATCCTCGGACACTGAGTTATTTTCAATATAAAAATAGTCATCCGGCGTTATCGGATGACTATTTTATTCTATAATTATTCGTGAAAAATGCCAGCACGCGCCGCGCCGCCGCGTCAGTATGGCATCCACTGGAAAGAATGAATGGTTCTATGATTTGGAAACCATCATTAAACGATTGAATGATGGCACTGTTCCCATTGAACGCATTACATTCACGGATAAAGGCAAGGCGTTCCTGAAACATGGCGGGGATGAAAGCATTGTTAACATCGTGAATGCACGCAATAATAAAGCATGCTGATAAAAGCAATCCCTATGAAAAAGAGCCGGAATAATCATCATGAACTATTCCGGCTCTTTTTTCTTTATTATGCGATTTGAATTAAAATATTATTTCGCTGGTTTCAAACCATTCCTGCGCGTCCGTGGCTTATTATTCCGTTGATTCCGCGTGTTCGCATTCCGATTATCACCAGGTTTTCTGCTGGCATTGGATGCATTTGAATCATTACGTCCTCCGATATCCAAATGCTGCTCATCATTATCATCCGCGCGAGTTATGTCAATGTCATCATTGGATTCATAAGCCTCAGCGAACGCCGCAAGCATTTCCGGGGACATGTCCGTCGAATCCAATATTGCACGCACTGTTTTTACGCCGGTGAGTCCGAGGCGACGAGTGGATTGTTCATCAACATCATCTGCTTTCTCATCACGGACAAGTTTGTTCTGCAGTTTCCGTGGACGCATGGATTCATCATAATCCAATAATGATAGCATGCTGGCAATTGCGGTTTCACGGGAAATCTCAGGATTCTCATTATCTCTGATTGCAATTACCGGCAACAATGCCAGTATAGCGCCGAGACGCACATCATCATTCGCTTGCACATTGAATGCTTCCAATGAATCCATCCAATCCTGATATGATGCTTTCAAATCATCAAACCCGTCATCCTGCGCATAATCACGGAAATATTTCAAATACGCGCCCTGTAATTGTTCAATGAAAGTAGGAACATCACGTTTCCTGCTCGTGAATCGTTCATGTTTGGATAATCTCATGAGAATACTGTCATTCTTACCATTTGAGGTTATCAGCATGCGATGAATGATATTTGCCGGTTTCCCACGGAAACGTTCCGTGTCCAATAATGCATCCAATGAATCCACTATTTCATCCTGCGTTTTATTCAAACGCTGCTTGCCGTCCATGAGGCGTTTCACGGTATCCGGTTCAGCGTTCAGCAGTATGCCGATTTCCTTATCCGTGAGATTCGCGCGTCCAACGGTTTTAATCAAATCAGTCATGAAACCGATAATATCATAATATGCAATCAAATAATTTCAATGATTATAGCATTGTAATGATCATGAATCAGGATGACATTCAACAATCCGTATTCAGCACATTGAACGCATGGTTTCAATACTCTCATGATGCTGGCATTCAAACATTGATTGCAAATCCTGAAATTAGTTTAAACGCATTACCGAAGTTCAAACCGAATGATAATATGATTACAATGCATTCAAGGAAATCATGCTGATAATACTGCATGACAGCATGAACGCGGAAGATGAGCCGATTAAATCCATCGACAATCATGGAATCACAGTCTATCCATTCCGACTGATAAACATGATTGCAATGCGTTCAAACGTTTAACATTGCTTGACGGCGAAATCAATCTCATGAGAACACATGATTCTGGCTAATTATGCAACAGTGCGATGACAGGAAAAGCGATGATTGTTCATATGGATTTTACAATGAAAACAAGCTGTTGCCGATACAACGTGGTTCGGAGGTTTCGAATAATGACCAACGACAGCCATGAACACATCTATCACAGCCGCAATGCCGTTGAGCAATGTGCCGTTCTCCGCGTTCCCGCCTCAGACTCTACCGCCATGATATTATGAATCTGAATGATTTCCACATGTCCCCGCATGTTGGATAGATATTCACTGTTCGTGTGATATTCATCGAACAACGGAACCGCAGCAGGAACAATCCGATGGGATTGTCTGCAACATGAGCGCATGCATTCATGCAAACGCGGAAAACCAGCGACCGAAGACGATATGGCTTCGATATAACCGAAAACCACAGGTTCCGAACACCATCATACACTTCCATGATGACGGAGCCGACCCCGCAGGAGCACAGCTTCCGAGAAAAGCACGCGCGACAGCAGCAATGCGAACAATGGCCACATACCATGCATGCATAACGCATTGCGATGACATCGTGAGACGGCAAGTATCGGATAGGACGGGTCATACTGCGCCAGTCATGTACAATGCTGGCAATGCAGCAAAAGCTGGCCGCAGGTCAAAGCGCGGGCGTCGAGTCAGAGTCGCGTGGCCTAACCGACCGATCAGATGCGGACGATGACCGAAGACATTCCCACCGAAAACATCTGATGGCACCGGTCAAGATACGCCAAACGCATCGAAGCCGGTTGTCTGAAGCCAGTTGTGGAATAATCGAAGCATGCCGACGCAACGGAGCAGGAAGAGAACAAGCGGAAACGAGCTTCACGGATTTGCCCGCGCTGCATGGGAGTAATGAACCATGCGCGGATGAAGAGCCTGGCAGCAACCTCACAAGGAAACAGAACAACAAAAACCTGAATCTCAAATGCGGATGCAGCGAGACTATTCATATATATAAGTAAGTAAGTTTGAAATATATATAACGCCGCTCTGAAACGCGCCATATAGCTTCGCAATGAACACACTAGAGAATAATCATGTGGATGACAGACATCCTGACATGCCTGCGATACAATCATCTGATTGCATTCTGGCAGGCTTTGATTCAATGTGTTCATTGTGGGTTCGTGGCGTGATACAGGGCGGAATCTGCGACCGGCACGATTTCCTACAAACAAACACCTCCTACTTCTACCAGGCCAGGTACGGATATTCCAAACTGTAGTCTTTCGCATCTGCAGACTCAGGCTGTCAACGACCTATCTTCCGACCCTAAACCATCATATATCATGAGAGATTCACCGATGAAACCAATGATAATTAATGTTAATGTTCACACTTCTTCGATAATCCAAACGGCAAAAACCCATCTCACTCAGGTTTCGATAACACCATTGCTTCGCTTATGATGTGAACACGCAGATACGACAATATGTTCTCATTTTCATATAAGTTCCCGCAACAAGAACGAACCATGTGCAAATCTCCGTTTCCGGCATTCCTCTCCGCGCTTCAGGAATGGTTCTTCACCAGCTTGGTGACGTGCGTGAAAAAAGAAAAAAGAAAAAACAGTACAGTAGTGACAGCGCCGCATTTTTTTTGAAAATTTTTTTTGAAATCAGCCGGAGCGCTTTTTTGAAATCAGCCGGAGCTTGGAAGTGGAAACGATGGAGTCAGGCATGACGGAACCCTCAATACATGAACCCTCGGAGGTATGACGGCGGCAAGTCCCTGTCCGGTATGTCCCGCCGGACGAAACCGCAATCATCGTCGCGTCGCATATCTCATCGCGGGCATGCTGACCGGCATCATCTCAACCGCACATTCCTAACGCCCGCACGGACATGTCATCTCACACACTCCGCGCATCCTCTAATGCATTTCATGCACGACACGGCTTTTCAATGCGTGACGCACGCTGTTTTGCTTTTTGATACTCCCGTGAATCATGTTCATATTGCTCGTTGAACATAATGAAATAAATGATGGTGAGCCATTGAACATGATTCTCGGGAGTTGTTTCAATAAACTCAGTTAAGCAATTATTGTATTGGAACCATTCGGAATTGTGAACATGAACGCACGAACCAAATATGATTCCAGCATCACTATCTATAAAACAGATGCTTACCATTCAGCGAGTCATGACACTGGCATCAGCTAATGATTTCATGAATGCATTCAATGAAAATACAATGTTGGCATGAACTGATTTGATTCATATGAAAATATGATATATAAGTCTAATCATTTGGCGGCATCCCTTGTTTCCATTGATGGCATGTATGATGACATCATTACATGCGAACCATGCATTCTAATGGACGCGAACCCGGTTGCGAATGATGGAACCAGCATCACAGTGGAATTAACGCAATCATATCATGCTGGAAACATGAATGAGAAAGTCGGGGATGAAGATAGTGGGATGAGCGAAATGGCTCATCCCACTATCTGATTATATTACACATTATATGTTTTCATGCGTTCATGTGAACATTATCGTATTGTTCATCATCCTGCTAATCATTGTTATCATTTGCATTCAATGCATCATCATCACCGTATGAATCGGAATCACCATCATCATGTTCGCCAATGGTGCCATAAGTATCATTCTCATCATTGGCTTCATCCGTGTTCGCATTGTCATCATTGTTCACTCGGTTCATGATGCGTTCACTGTTCACTTGCCATGCTGATAGAATGGCAATCGGGCAGGGGATAGTGAACAATGCGTTCATGTCATCAGCGTTACCGCCTGCGATGCGTCGGATGAGATTATAATCATCCATTGATTGCGGATTCGCCATCATCATACTGTCATTTGACTGCATGCCAGTGCGGATGTCATCAATGAATGCATCATATTCATGTTTGCGCGCGTTCAGCCGGTATAAGTTCCTCACGCAAGCCCAGAGCCATTCATTTGAAAGCAATGATGCCATGTCATATGAATCCATTCGCCGGATGATACGGTGAATGATATTCCGTGAATGATTCCGTCCCGTGGACTCATAAGGCATCCATTTCACCATTGCCTTATAAGCGTCCGGGTTCTGCAATAACAGTTCCACGGCGGTGAGTTTGATTTTTTCTTTATCCGGTTCGCTTGTCAGATGCCATGAATGGCATACAGGGCATTCATACGCACGGGTTTCCCTTTTCGCTTTCTTCCTGTATCGTGTTCCAATGAGTTCCACTGCGGTGCGATGCAGGTTAATCCAATCCAATGCGAGCATCGCATCCTTCTCGGATGCATAGGACTGTTTACCGCTGAATTCGCATACGCCGGTTTGCAATTGTTCAATCCATTCGCTCATAATTTTTCATCCATGTCCTTTCCATTTTTTCTTCTTGATTTCATGTCTCCCGTTAACAATTATATCGCCGGGATGCTTAAAATGATAGCATATTATCGGAAAACAGGCAAAACCGGCATGTTGAACTTTCAAAACCATGCCTAGAACCTACCCCACCCTGTAATTCCCTCTAAAAAGCAATTAAAAGGGGCATGACAAGCGGGGAATAATGTAAACATTGAAAACAATGGCAATCATTGTTGCGTGAGTGGGCGTGGTTTGGAAGAGTCCGCGCAATCCGCTAAACGGTTCCGTGGTCTTGAGAGCGCGCGGGGGTTGAGGCAGTTGGGCGAGATTCTGCCGCGTTCGGCGTGTCGCACTCAACAATGATGTATTATGTAATTACCAACCAAGGAAAGGACAAACAAAATGGAAATCAACCTCAGCACCGCAGAAGACTACATCATCAGCTACCTTGAAAACTGCGGTGAGGATGACGGTGACTGGGACACCTACAGAGCCGCTAAAGACCTTCTCGACATCTGCATAATAAACGGCTACGACAATTACGAGCAGGTAGACCCCGACGAGTTCACCGAACTCCTCAAGGAACACGCACTCTAACCCACCCCGCCCACTCACGCAACAATGGCAATCATTGTTGCGTGAGTGGGAACCGTCTCTTCAGGGCAGCGAGGAACCGCACATCCACTTCCTCCGTCTCAATGCCATCAATCGAAATATCTGAACTTTCGCGAAATCGAACTTGTATCCTCCGCAAGGATGTGCTATCATGGCGGATATGAGTTCATACAGGCGATACAACTATCGCGCATGCCACACGCAAGGGCAACGACTACGCGGTTTTCGTCATAGATGCAACTGAACAAATCGAGCAGTTCGCACAGGCTGAATGAAGACACAACAGAAAGGAACCCAAAATGACCAGCAACAGCTTCACCAGGACAGGCAGCTACGCAGACCTTCTCCACTGCTGGGGGAACGAAGACTACAAGCTTGACGGCCTCAACTATGAACTCCACTACTGCGAGCCTATCAGCCGCGACCAAGCTGTTGACGGCGAAGGGCAAGCAATGTATGACGAATATATCTTCCACAAGCCGGGCGATGAGTTTTACAACCCGTCTAGGACGTTCACCGCCGAGCAAATCGAGCAGTTCGCCCAGACTTGGTGAGAACCATAGCGGCGGAGGCAACCGCGAAACCCTCCATAACGACCAACCGGAAGCATCCATTAAGGAGCCTCCATTAAGGCTGCGGGCGTAGGAATCCCCCGCCTGAAGGCGGGGAGGAAGTCAATATTGATGACATGAGCACATTGGATTATCATACGACCGGCATTGATGATGAACACATGATGGCATCGGCACATGATGACGGGAAACCGCCATTGCGGAAACAACAATCAATGCTTCTCATCACTGTCATCATTGATGGGCTCATTGCAATCATTGTGCTCATCACGGAAATCATATGCTGTGCTCATATGATAATCAGCATGATTCATGCTGAGGCAACCATGACTGAATCTGCCGCTTAACCCCCTGCTTCCAGCATGGGGTTAAGCGGCAGAACATTAAGTAGGATGTGAAAATATTGTGAAAACAATCATGAGAGTCGCATAAACGATTATCATATGATAACATTGTTAACAGCAGTTAACCAATGGAAGGAGTGATGCATGAGCCAGAAGACCATAATCACCAGAGTGCGTGTTCATGGTCATCCTTACATTGGTCAAGTGAATGGTGTGGATTCATGGTCGGATGACCCGAATACCGTGATGGAGTGGTTATGTGATTCATGGCGTTACCGGTTTAACACGCTGCGTTCACGTGAATGGAAATACTGGTATATCAATGAGGATAACCGGTATAATACTGGTGTGTATCCCACGACGGGTGAGCCGAGAGTATTCAAGAGGAAATCATTAAATGATAATCCGGATTGGCGATCGGACTCTGAAATCCGTGCTGATGTTTCATGGTGCGAGAGTGTCCCAGCGATGATACTGCATTCAGCGGAGAAGATTGAGAAGACTGAATGGATAACGGCTGTTAAACGCCGTAAAACCCTGCGTGAGAGGAACCTGAACCCCGGTGCTTACCCTGGTTTCAAACGCAGGAAGGATGATAAGCGATTCGTCTCTTATCATAAGAATGGCTCATGCTCAAACGCGAACCTGACGCTTGTTAATAAGAATCATGGTTATATTACTATCACTGGCAGGAATAAGGTGATTCATCGTTATGAGGATGAATCATTGAACTGGTGCATTCAGATTAAAGTCAAGTTAACGGAGGAAATCCGGGATTACACGAGCATCCGCGTGAACTGGACGAAACGCGAGCTGGTGTTCACTAATGAGCCAGTGAGTTGCTTGCGTGATGATGACCCGATGGATGGTATCATCGGTTTGGACCCCGGTATTGCACATTTCATGACTGACTCAGATGGTAATTATCATGACCTGCCAGTGGATAAGCTGAAATCAATTGATCGCAGGATTCGTTTGTTGCAGAGAGCGCAATCCCGCGCTATGCGCATGGCTGGTTATGATAATGAGAAGGATTACCGTAAAGCGGGCGTGAGTCGCAGGTTCAGGAATCGTGAGACTGAAATTAAGAACCTGTATAAGCACGCGCATAATATTGTTGAGGATTACGCGCAGAAACTAAGCACTCAACTGGTGCGTGAGCATGCTATTATTGCGATTGAGGACACGCGGCTTGCGAACCTGATGAAATCCCCTGCGCCGGTTGAGGATCCGTTGAAACCGGGTCATTACCTGCCGAATGGGAGGACTGCTAAACGAGGTTTGAATCGTTTACTCAGTATGTCTCGGTTGGGTGCGTTCCGTGATATGCTGGTTTATAAGGCTGCGGCTGCTGGTCGTGTGCTTATACAGGTTCCGTCTGCGTTCACATCGCAGGTGTGTTCAGAGTGTGGTTATACTGATGCTGGGAATCGTGAGAGTCAAGCGGTGTACCATTGTGGGAAGTGTGGTTGCATTATGAATGCTGATGTGAATGCGGCTGTGAACATGTTATTATACGCTGTTGCATTATTGAATCATGAGGTGAATCAGGGTGATTCAATATTAAATGTAACGCGGACGGTGCGGACTGCGCCGGGTGGAGCACTATAAGACCAATTTGACTCATTTTTGAGTTGATGCGGCTGGTGTGTTGAAACGAAACCTGCATGATGAGTTAATTTCATCATGGTAATGCCATGTGAATCGGGAGCGGCGTCCTACTAGTGTTCACATGGAATCCTCCGGATTTAAACGTGAGGAGGAAGTCAAAGTGAAACACACTGCGTTCAGTGATGCGCCGGGCGCTCATGCGGCTGACATTCTCAATGAGTACATTGAATCCAATCATTCCGTTATCGCTCATGAAACAGCTCGTGTGAAACTATTGAAGCTCATTGATGGCAATGCGTTTACATTGAACGCATACCTGTTATGGTGCCGTCGTTTGAATGATGTTGACGCAGGGCGTCCAATCGCCAGCGCGTTCATCGGTAATCCGAACTATCATAAGATTTAATTGCAGGCATGAACGCAATAATCATTGGCATTTAATTAATAACATTATTAATCATGAATATGAAAACAAATACTATCATGCTGGAATCATCAGTCATGTTGATTGGCATGAATCCAGTTGTGAACAGTATGCTGGGAATGCATATGGATAGTGATGATCAATGATTCGGAATAATGCGTATGCTTATTATGTTCATGTTTCCCAGTCAAATCATCCCCCCCCCTCATATGTGCTGATGATTCCAGCATGAGTCCATCACAATGAATGATAATGAACCAGCGACGGGAACCTACGTTCAATCCGCCTTATGATGAATCCAATGTGAGCATGGTTTCACGTTCCGCGTTCAGGGAATCAGTCAGTGTCACCGTAACATAGGTTCATAGGAACCATCCAGAGCGGATGATATGAGCATTCCAATAGCTGAACCACCGGCACGGGAATCAAATGAGAACAGCGATGATTCCAATAAAGATTAACCGAATAATAAGAATAATGCCATGAACAATAATATTATTCATGCTGATAATCCGAATAGTATCGGCGGTTATATGTTCAATGCTGGCAATGCGTATGAGAACACACGTAGGATGATTCAGCGTGCATTGGGCATGATTTGCGCGAAATACAGAACAACCGGCTATCAATCATGTGAGTTTTGATGCCATTGTATGCGGGATGCATCACGGCACGGGTCCATGATTGACGCCTTGCGAAAACCGGATCACGCAAGGTTGATGAGCCTATTGCATCCATCGTCAGTGAACTGATTCAACGTGAATTTCATAATATGTTCGCCGTGAATCCAACCATCGAAAACAACATCCGAATATGATAACACGACAATGATGCAATCATAATATGCGACAGTTCCATGCTCGTTCAATGGCTCGATGACTGTATCATTAAGTCGTTCATTGAATTGTTCACAGCGCCGCCGTCATCATGCTTATATTGCCATTCCGTGTCTGTGTTCATCAATGTATCCAATGATAGCATATTATCATGCCGCTGCCATGCCGTTGGCGAATGTAATGTAATCATATCATTAGAATGCCAGCATGTACACATATGTTCAACTGGAAGTGGATCGTGCCGTGATGCGTGATGGTTCTGCAGGTGCGAACACACCACCCCACCGTGCTTGGTGTCGCTCGCTGAAACCTCACACGGGTACTCCCTGCTTGCTTTCAGGTGAACCAGGACAGAATGAGTTTTTGAACAGTATGATTATATAATGATAATCATTGATAACATGATACTGCCAATGTGGAATTGATTACATGTTTTCATTTGATGGCGCGATAACATGTGAGATGTGTCCTTTAACCGGGTGAATCATGATGATATTCACGGGTTTGCGATACTGCTCCCATTACAATCATATGTTTCCACGATATCATTCTTATAATCAGTGTCTTAACGCGGTTGATCATGGTATTATCCATTAAGTTCATTGCCGTGCGCGTCATGCCATCAGCCGTTCCGGAAGATGAAATTCTTATCATTGCATTGATAATCATCATGCCTGTTCATGTTCAGTGATCGGAAATAGAATTGATTCACGGAACGAATGTTTATTTCATCCGCGTCATTCAATACCGCGTTGAAATACTCCGTGTCTTTCATGTTATTTCCTTTCAATGCGTTCAATTGCATTCATGTTAACATGAGAATAATTCAAGAACCAAATTATCCGGCACGCGCATGGAATCAATACAGGTTAATTGGATTGGTATGCCGGTTCACCTGAAAGCGATTGATTTGCGTTTTCATTCATATGCTCATTTGCATGCATAATTACTGTGCTGTTGTATTTGATGAGCGCTTCAATACGAAGAAGAAGTATTCCCATACTGGGAGAATCCGTGAAAATCGACGTTAATGAAATCAGAGCGCGATTTCAGCATGAAATTGCGAAACGATTGAATGCTGAAAATCGATGCCGCTCACAGAACCGAATATTACGTGCCCTGTGAACGCGCGTTTTAATCGGATTGGCTAAAAGCGCGGTTTTCGATGCCGTTGCTCATGAAACAACCGAAATCGCCGTCAGAATCGAAATCCGCGTTTTTGTGCTCGTATGAAATCATGCGGAAAACGGCTTTCTGACCTGGTTCACCTGAAAGCAAGCAGGGAGTACCAATGTGAGTTTCAGGGCGCGACAGACAGCTGGAAAACCCTTACGGCTCCCTGTACAACATGCGCTCCTGATTATCTGTTCGCTGCATGATGCCAGCATGTTCACGGCATGCCAACAGGTGTGTGCGGAATCATTGAATATGAATCATGAGCGACCAGTGACGGCGGCGTCATTATTTTCAAATATGGCTGTCCAGCATACCGGCATTCCAATATGAGAATCATGCCATTCCGCGCGTATCTCTCATCCATTATTGCATTCATGTTCTCACAATGTCCGCATCAATTGTATTCGCTACCGTCAATGTCCGCAAGCAAGCGCATTATCCCCTGTAAGCCATTTAAACGCCTCTATGACGGCATGAACGCATGAAAACATAAACTTATCATGTTCAAGCATGTTAAGCGGTTAGAACGCCGTTAAACGCATTACGCGCGTTCTATACATGCGGTAGATCATTGATTGTGTCCAATTCACGCGACACGCCGGTTGTTTGATTCTGATTGGAATAATGTTATAATGATGGCATTGGATGCAGGAAAGGATAATATTATGCGGAAACAATATGATAACAGCACTGTGAACATTGGCGATTACATCATCGTGTCATGGGGTGCGACAATGACATTGCATGATTTCTATCAGGTTATTGCAATCAATGGACGCACGCAGGTTACAGTGCAGTCAGTCGAGAAGGAAATCGTGCCGTCGCCGCGCCCGTTCGAACGCGGCGCGCGAATCAAACAACCGGTGAACACGTATGGTGCGATGGAACGTCATTATGTCCGTCGTGTGAACACTGTTAACGGTGAGCATTACGTGATTGATTTCAACAAGTATCAGCATGGTTATAAGATTGATGATGTGAACCATGTATACATTGAAAACACTTGCGGAAACTGATTAATTGACATTTATAATAATCGGTTTCAATTGAATATGCCGTATCCGTGATTTCACGGATACGGCACCGGCAGTGAGCGTGGAATGATGCTTGATTAACCCGGAGTAATTGCCTGTTTTTTCATATAATCATCTCATGAAACCGGACATGACATTATTCGGCATGTCCGGTTTCAATATACGCCATGAGCGAATCATATTGATTGGACGCATTGTGAACGATTGTGCGTATGCTTTCTTTCATCATCCATCAATGTCCACATTTGTGGACATTGATTGTTTGTTTTTGCAAACACGATTCCGCGTGATATGGATGGTTAATGGATATGAATTCGTTCTCAGGGTCGGTGCGATGAACAAGCTACGCGCTGGCTCGTTTTTTAACATGTTATTCCAAGTGATATACTATTATCATGATAACATTGAATACAATCATCCAATGGTTTCATGAACCATTACGCCATGCATCATGGTTGAACCGATTCCGGGGACTCATTCTGATTGCATCCAGTGCAATCATGCTGGCATTCGCTTTAAGCACGCCATATGATTACGCGGAGCATGATTCCTTTGCGGTGGATGATTATCGTGGTGGACACGCCGCGTACATATGGTGGATGAGTGATGACCATCTGTTTGAAATACCATCATGGGACACACGGGTTGTCAAGGATGGCGTGTTCAATGCATCCAATGGCGGCATGTGGAGTTGGAATAATCCGCCATTATATTATTGGCTCATGGCTATACCCGTATGGTTCGCAAGACTGCTCACGAACATGTTCAATCTGGGTTGGACCGTTAACGGGATAATGCTCGTTCCGCAAGTGTTCGGCGTGATAATCATGATTGCGTTCATGCTATTATCAATTGAAACCATGCATGCATTGGAATTAGATGACAGGATGCTGAACATTGGAACATTATTATTATGTTCCGCGCCAACACTAATGTATGAGTCACGTTCAATCGGAAATGATGTCCTGCTTGCATTATTGTTTCTGCTTGGATTACGATTCCTGATGACATGGTGGCATGAACCATCATTGAAAAACAGTGTGATAATCGCTTTAATCACAGGATTGGCTTGCATGACGAAAGTGAATGGTTTCATTCTCATGCTCATTGCATTCATTGTGTTCATCATCCGCGTCATCGCATGGTTCCATGAGAACAGGAAAACCAGTGAGAATAAGACAACCGGCGATAATGGCATTATGATGACATGGTTTGATTGGTTGAAGGATGCTGGCATGTTCACTTTGATTGCATTGCCTTTATCATTCTGGTATCAATTATATGAGTATGTTGAATTCCATGTTCCATTGTTTTTCGTCCAGCGTCCATTCTATGCCGGTGAGGTGAAAGGTTATCATAATCCTGAACCGACGATAAGATTCAATGGTGGTGTGAGCAGATGGTTCCATGCTGTCATCAATCAGCCTACGATTTCACCGGATGATTCGAACATTCCAGTGAATGCAGTGAAATCATATGTGAACAGTCTGTTCGTTCCCCGTGAACCATTCCTGGGATTATTGCAATGGATTGGATTCGGGCTGGGACTAATAATGCTTATCATCATGTTCATTTTCATGATGACAGGTTTAATCAGCATTATGAAACGCGGATTCCATGGCTTATCACCGGAATGGATTATAAGCGGTATCAGCATTATGATAATGGGCTCATTCTACGTGTATTGTTGTTATCGTGAACCGGTCACGTCAACGCCGAATGTCCGTTACATCATAATGTTGTTTCCGTTCATCATATCCATTATCATGCATGCAATGCAATCATTGCTGGCATCAAATAACATCATCATGAGAAGAATCGGCATTGTAATCATGATTATCAGCATATTATTCGCCATGACATGTTTCATGATAAATGGAACGCTGACAATTGATTGCATGACTGGCATTGCGTTCAAGCCAATCATGAAATGATGGCTCCCGTCTTAACATGGCGTATTGGAATCAAGCATGTTCACAGGAATCATTCGGAATCATGGCTATATCACTAATATGATAGCATGAACACATTAACATCGTGATAAGGAAACATAATATGGATACCAATAATCAAACATCGAATAATAACCGGCAGCCGGTTGAACCAGTTCATAATCTCAGGTCAGCCAGCAACCTCGGTTCAGAATCCACAACCAGTGAATGCAATGCAAGCACAGAACAATAATGTGCTGCCAGTGTATCCTCCTGTTAGCATGAATACATATCAGCCGCCGATGACGGATGATAAACGGGACGGCGAAACTGTATGGTATTATTGCCGTCATTTGCAATCATAGCAGGCATCATCGGCGGTTTCCGTTCCGTGCGCATGAGTTTCATGTGATTATCATTAGATGCACTGATAGTATGATAATCGTTCTTTCTCATGGATTCCATGATACTCTCCTGTGTCGCGTCCGGGTAAAACCGGAACTTATACGCGCGTTCGTGTGATGTAGTATTATCCATGTTATCATATGATTCACGTTCACGCAGCTGGTTTGTTAGCATTATGTTAACTGGTTGCTTATATCCCCGTATCTGAAGATAGAGAATTACGCAACATTCGATAAATATAAGTTATTATTCATCTGATGATTTAGTGCAT
>Ga0326512_10001042_pt1 | contig 22357 bp, 23 predicted proteins | sample 1_2617_0518_D_FD_203652 | JGI IMG/M metagenome (GOLD analysis project Ga0326512, IMG submission 203652) | Bovine rumen microbial communities from UC Davis, California, United States - 1_2617_0518 | ecosystem: Host-associated > Mammals > Digestive system > Stomach > Rumen | place: USA... | reverse complement strand
GGTTCATCAGTGTACTTTCGAACCATATGACGTTCTTTCATTGCCTGCTTCATATCCATGTTATTTACCTCCTCGCACCTCGGTGCCTGTTTATAAGAGAAATGAATATTCCTACAAATCCCGATTTGTCTTAGTCTATTATCCTGATGATTATCCCATTTAAGAGTTTCCTCTTGGATATGTAAATTATATCATGCAAATTTTACTATACGAGAATTTTATAAACTTATATTATCTCAGGTAGATAGTTCCATTAATCGTACTTTTATCCACCTGTTCCATTTATGGGACACCTTGAAAAATAAGGCTTGCAAACCGTTTTCTACCCCCATATAATCTAACCGTACATAATCGAACATAAGTTCTTATAACTTACCGGAGAAAGCGAGGTGAGAGAAATGATAAAGACAAAAGGTCATATAAAAAGAGAAACAGTAGTTATGATCCTGCTGTCTTTATTGAAAGCTCCCATCCTGCCCGATCTGATACAACCCAGTGGCCCGGGATAGTTCCAGGAAGCTACAAGGATCCACTACAACATAAACAGTTTTTCGCAAAAGCGGTCGTGCTTGTGCGTTGGTATAAGTCGGCCTATTTACGGAAAACACCAAAACTGCAATGAAGGAAAACTATACCAAACTTGCGGTCTGTTTTTTGCGGCTTGACCCAGACTCTACCGCCCCACGAAGTGGATCTTTGTATTAGCAAGCAACGTATTTTCGGGAACACGAAAATACAAAGCTTGTCAGGGAGCGACCCCTGAGACCCCGAGGAACGCAAGATGCGTTCAATCAAATTTCATCCCAAGGAGGAAATTTAATGATGAGAATCAAGCCAAACAGGAAACGCACCATCGAGTTCAAAGTGATGCTGAGTCCCGAGGAAGCAGAACTCTTGAAGAAGAAATCTGAAGAGTCAGGTCTGTCCCGGTCAGAAGTTTTAAGGAGCTTGTTAATCGGCAGGAGCATCACCGGATACCAAGAAGGATCCACTTCCCCATCGCACTTTGGTCAGACTATTAGAAAGGATGGTAACTAAATGGCTGTAACATCCATATGGGCTGTTAAGAATCGTATGGACACCGTTCTCAACTATATCGAGAATCCGGAGAAGACGACACAAAGACCGGAAGAAGCTCCCGATGCTAATGCGGCCATGAAACATATCCGCGACGTTCTCGGATATGCCTGCAATGAAGACAAGACCGACAAGATGATGTATGTCACAGGTGTTAATTGTGATCCTGATACAGCTCTTGAAGAATTCATAGAGGTAAAGCAGCGCTGGCACAAGGAAAGCGGACGTCTTGCCTATCATGGTTATCAGTCTTTCCTTGAAGGTCCCGGAGAAATCACAGCTGAAGAAGCTCACGAGATCGGAGTTGAACTTGCTAAAGAGTTGTGGGGCGACAGATTCCAAGTGGTAGTTGCTACTCACCTTAATACCGGTCATTACCACAATCACTTTGTGCTGAATTCCGTATCATTTGCCGACGGATATAAGTATGTGCGGTTCAATTCTGATTACCGCCACATGCAGAAAGTCAGTGACAACTTATGCCGTCAACGCGGTCTGAACGTTATCATGAATCCTTCCACAACAAAGGGCAAAACGTATGATGAATGGAAAGCCGAACGCGAAGGAAAGTATACGGTACGAGGCACGATCCGTGAAGATATCGATTATGCGATCCGACTCTCCAGTTCATGGAAAGATTTTGCCGAAATGATGCATGAACTCGGATACGAGTTTAAGTTCTTCGGGAAGAATCATGAGCCGTTAAAATATCCGGGATTAAAACCGCCTGATGCAAAAGGTTATTTCAGATTCAGGAATCTCGGCCCTGATTATGATACTGATGCCATTTACAGAAGGATTATCAAGAACACATTAACTCCGGGCATTCAGCTTCATCCTCAAAACAAGATCGATATCAAGGAGTGGGATCCGCCAGCGCAGAAATTAGCACCCAAACCTCATTTGTTCAGATGGTACTGTTTCAAACTATATACGTTTGTCAGCAGTCCGCGAAAACGGAAAGAACACATCTCTATGTATATCCGCGAAGATATCCGTAAGTTAGATCACTATATCGAGATGTTGGATTTCATCTGCAAACACGAGGTGTACGACAAGCGGCCAATATCCGAAGTAAAAGCCGGGTATAACAAGCAGCTCGAAGCTTTGCAGGAAAAGAAGAACGAACGATATTCATGGTTGAGATATCACGAGAAAAACGGGCATCAATCATTCGTCACCAACCTCAAACGTGAAATAAAAGAGATCTCGCAAGAGATGGCAGATATCCGGCACGAACTCAAAATATGTGATGACTGCTACATATCGACCGACGAGGTGTTGGAACATGCCGAAAGACTTCAACAACAGCTTCAGTCACAACAAAAACAAAGAAGCCGTGGCGGTCGAGCAAGATAAAACAAGGAGTTAATGAAAATATGAATAAGGAATTTAAACCTCTCAAAGTCGACAATGTCAGCAACCTGGCTAACAAGGAATTTGAGACCATTGATCCTCTGATCGATCACTTCCTTCCAGGTAAAGGTTTGTATCTTCTTTGTGGCAGCGCGAAAGTCGGTAAGTCATGGATGGCACTTCAAATCGCCTTGTGTATCAGCACAGGAATGAACCTCTGGAATTATGACACCAAGAAAAAAGAAGTGTTATATCTCTGCCTCGAAGATGGTGAAAAACGATTACAGGACCGTTTGTTCAGTATTGCTCAAGAATGGCCTCAGGAGTTTATGTACACGACTGAAGCCTATCCCATTGGTAATGGTCTGGAAGAACAGCTTGAAGATGCACTTAAAAATCATCCGGATATTGGTCTGTTCATCATAGACACACTTGCTGCTATCCGTTGCGAACAGAACAAAGCAGATATCAACACCAAGAATCCTTATCAGGGGGATTACAACACTATCGCACCTCTTCATAAGTTCTGCGAAGAGCATAACGTAGCGATACTGCTCGTTCATCACACGCGCAAGATGAGATCTGTTGACCCGTTCGATGACATCTTAGGCACTAACGGTTTGTTCGGTGCATCAGACGGAGCGTTCATTTTCCGCAAGGAATCAGCTGATACAGATGTGAAACTTCACCTTCGCAGCCGTGATATGGAAGAACGAATCCTTACAATCAGATTTAATAGTACGTTAAGTCATTGGGAACTTGTTAAAGAGAATACGCCTGTCGAAGATGCTTTCCAGACTGATGAGGATCTTAAGAAGGCTCTTGATTACTTAAAGGAACATGGTTCTTTTGACGGTACTGCCACAGAGTTCTGCGATCTGATAAAAGCAAGTAAAAAGCCTCAGTCGATCAGCGGGAAGATTTGGAACAGACGAAATGATCTTGCAAAGCTCGGATTCAGTTTTATGAGAGATCACAGACGCGATGCAACACACTTCACATTTACCAAGATCGAACCGGAATCAGAGAAAAAATCAGAACCAGGGTGTTATCCGTTCGATATTGTATTTCAGGATAGTGCAGGTGTTTATCACTTGTACGGTGGCAATAAAGCCGTCACATCGTCACAGTCGTCACAAACAGCATAAATAACAGGAGGAATAAATAATATGAACAAGAACGACATCAACATCATTATCGACCAGCAGCTTCCCCCCGCTGACAAAAAAGAAAAAGGAGCAGCCTATTATGCGGAAATGATAAAGGCAGGCATGGCAGAACACGCAAACGATCCGAGCCCGGCAAAAGTAACCAACCTAAACAAACTGAAAGAGAAGAAGCTGTTAACGGTTAACGAGGCAGCCGAACTCTTTGGAATCGGAAGGAACAAAATCCGTGAGCTTACTAATGACAAAGACTGCCCCTATGTCATCTGGATCGGCAGTCACAGAAGGATCAAAAGGGAAGCTTTTGAGAAATTTATTTCAGAACTTTTTGCCGTATAATTTCATCCAAAAAATAAAAACGTTAACCAAACGTTAACCAAATCGGCATTTTGAGGGTGTTTTTAGGACAGCATCTGAGCAAAGTAAAACCCCCGCAAACGCAATGTTTACGGGGGTTTCAGACTTGGAGCCATTTGTGGGACTCGAACCCACGACCTGCTGATTACAAATCAGCTGCTCTACCAACTGAGCTAAGATGGCAACTGCTTTAAGCACGGAAGATTATAACCAATCGTTTCTGTAAAGTCAAACAAGTTTTCGATATTTTTTATTAGAATTGATATTTTTCTTGTTTTGAGCACTAATTCATTAGGAGTATAATTGTCTTATACGTTTATTCCGGGGGTTCTTATGGCAATAATCACTATCTCGAGACAGCAGGGAAGTCTTGGCGATGAGATTGCCGAAGCCCTTGCTTCACGCCTTGGGACAATGGTTATTTCCCGTAAATATGCTTTGGATAATTTCTTCGGTCAGATTAATCCAGGTCTGTTGGACAGGCTCAATGAGAGTGCCAAATTTTTTGAAACAGCACTGCCTGGAAGCGACAGGACTTATGCTGATATTCTTGTCGAAAGGATAAGGGCTCTTGCCTCCGAATCCAAAGATAAAGATCTGGTAATACTCGGCATGGGCGGAAGCATCTTACTCGCTGGGTTTCCCGGAGCTCTCCACATCAGAGTCACCGCAAGCGAGACAACGCGTCTTAACACCATTGCCGGAAAATACCGTATCACACCGCAGGAAGCTTCGGAAGTCCTTAATATTGCCGACCGCAAGCACAAGAAATTTGTCCGCACGGTATACGGAAAAGACATAACCTCACCCGAACAGTTTGACCTGATACTCAATACTGACAGACTCAGTGTTGATGAATGTGTCGATTCGATCATTGAACTAGCTAGAAAGCACGATATCCGCGTAAAGCTTGCTGCTTCAAACGAGAATTCCGGCACCATCGATCACCAGACACGTTCAACCAATTTCAAGAATGAGACAGAAGAAGAATTTGCCAGGATCCTAAGCATGTATAACATCGAATGGATCTATGAGCCCAAAACGTTCCCTGTCGAATGGGACGCCGAAGGCAATGTTACGATGGCTATCTCCCCTGACTTTTATCTTCCAAGATTCAATCTTTATCTTGAACTGACAACAATGGATCAGCGTTACGTTACAAAAAAGAACAAAAAAATGCGTCTGGTAAGAGAGCTTTATCCCGGTACAAATATCCGCATTGTCTATAAGAAGGATTTCAATGAGTTAGTTGACCGTCTAAAACTTTTCGGCGGAGTTAATGATACGAATCAGGAGGATTGATCCAGGTGGCTAATCTTGAAGAGACACTTCATATCGAACATGTCGTCTACAGTGAAGAGACGATAAAAGCCAGAGTTTTGGAATTGGGAAAACAAATTACCGAAGACTATAAGGATAAAGAACTTGTAGTTATCGGAGTTATCCGCGGTTCTTTGTATTTTCTTTCCGACCTTACAAGAGCAATCGATCTTCCCGTTAAGATCGACATGGTGGGATTCTCCAATATTCCGGATACCACTTCAAAAACAGGAATTGTCCGCATAATAAAAGATGTCGATATAGACATCACAAACAAGCACGTCCTGGTTGTTGAAGATGTAATCCGCACCGGGCTTACGACAGCATATATAATTCAGAATCTGGAGATGAAGAAACCTGCTGATATCACACTCTGCACTATGTTGCTTAATCCCGACCGTCTCCTTATGACGATTCCTGTCAAGTATTACGGATTCGAGATAAACGATCTCTGGCTTGCAGGCTACGGACTCGATCACGATGAGATAGGAAGAAATCTTCCGTATATCGCACAGATTCCCAAATGGAAATAAAAAAGAACCAGCCAAGTAAAAATCCCGGTGACCTGAATCACCGGGATCTTTTTTGCTCCAACGAACCAAATTAGACTCACTTCTGAAGATCTCGCATTCACGCCCATCTTCCTACGTACTTCCGTCCTAACAAAAGACCCTTTCCAAAACTACCCGAGCTTTATGTGATATCGTCACAACTAATCGATCTGCTGCAACTCTCAATCACACCGTGCATCTCATGTCTCCATTCACCGAACACTTACGCTATTCGATTCAGGCCTGCCAGCATCTGCCATAAAGACCTTGACGCTTGCAGCTCGACAGCCGTATCGGCTACTCGGTTTGCACGAACCGGTGTAACATCCGCCGCGGCTCCGGTTCTCTCCTGTCGATGGTGACATCTCACCTACTCGCGGTTCCGAATACCGAATCAACTAATTGTTACAACCTGTGGCTTGTATGTCTAAGACACCTTCAACCACTCGCTCGTCACTCCCTTAGCTTCCCATCTCGGACTTCGTCTCAACCTTTGATGTTATCTACGGCTTCGTTTCCCCGGCTTCGCCACAAGTGATCTCTCAACTCTGGTTCTTCCCTGCGCCTTCCCAACTTCCGCTTCGGGCGGTCTTCCTCGGATTGGAAGTTATCGCTTCCGTATTCCTTGGAGCTACCCTAATGATAAAGGGGTCCCCTTCTCTTAGCAATATCGCAGAGATACCAAATGAAAATCATTTGATTGTGCAATTTGCACAATGCTTCGCATATCAAAGTGTTGTCATTTTATGAACAATAGCTTAAAAGCATCATTATCATGTCATTTGGGTTTCGTTTTCAGAACAGATCCGCAACAGAAGTTATTCCGGCCTTTGCAAGCAGGCTTATGATCAGCATGATGACACCGGCCATAAGAACACCCGCCATTACAGCTTTTGCACTCTTTTTCATGCCGAAATCCAGCATGGATGCAGCAAGCGTTCCTGTCCATGCACCGGTACCGGGAAGCGGAATTCCTACGAACAGCATAAGAGCAATAAAAGCTCCGCTCTTCTTGGAATTTGCAGTCAGCTTCTTTCCTGCCTTCTCACCTTTCTGAAGAACCCACTTAAAAAGGCCGCTGCCATGTTTGAGTTTGCTTCCCCACTCAAGGATCTTGCGGCCGAACAAATAGATAAACGGAACAGGGAACATGTTTCCGATTACACATACTGCAAGCGTTATATATTCGTTCAATCCGAAATATGTAACTCCGATCGGCACTGCACCACGAAGCTCGATTATCGGAACCATGGAAATAAAAAACACTAAGATATATTTAACGATCGTCGGCATATTATCCCTCCACAACGGCAAACATTATAACAATATTTACACCGCTTGTGTATTGCACTTAAATGTTGCAGGAGATACAAAAACCGGGTTGCTTATGGTTATATTTCCGACGGATTATGTGAGTGTTTCTTTTTTGAGGAATGATCTGATCTCATCTCTCATGTGATACATCTGCTGGACACTGTTCTCAAGAAAATAATAGTGCATAACATAACCGATTGTCAGTCCGAAGAATATCAGCGTCATCAATATTCCTGTATAGATAAAAGCACTTGGCAAAAAGAAAAGACAGGCGATCTCAAACAAAAGGAACGCAGCAAAAGCCAGTGTAACCATAAGATGTATCAGTCTTTCATGCTGGAAATATGCAATCTTGGTCTCAAATTCAGACAGAACTTCACCGGTCTTTTCAACCGGGGCGTTTTTCATCTCTTCATCTATATATTTGCGGACAACATCCATAGTCTGCTTAACATATTTTTTCATAAACCGAACCTCCGGTTAACGTAATTGATGACCTGTCTTTTGTTCTTAGTCCATTCGGGTGCGATAAGGATCTTTTTGGGACCATCACCGGTAAATCTGTGCACAACGGCATTGTCAGGCAACATTCTTACCGCGTCCTCTACAATATCAAAATACTCTTCCATCTCAAGTATCTCAACTTTATTCTCAAAAAAGAGTTTCTCCAATGGAGTGTTCTTCAGAACGTATAGACATGTGAATTTATAACCGTCACTTCCCGAATCAACACATAATCTTACAGTATCCATCATCATGGCCTTCGTCTCGCCCGGCAGTCCGAAAATGATGTGTGTTATGACATTAATACCCGCATCTTTAAGTCTGGCTACAGCCTTTGGGTATTCTTCTGTTTTGTAGCAGCGGTTAATTAATCCGGCTATTTTATCACTTGCGGTCTGAAGGCCGAGTTCAACAAACAAAGGCATCCTTTCGGCCTGACGCTTAAGAACTTCGATTATTTCATCACTGAGACAATCAGGCCTTGTGGCTACCGATACAGCTTCGATCTTTTCACATGAAGAAGCCTCGACAAGAGCTTTCTCAAGATAGCAGGGACTGCAGTATGTACTGGTAAAGCTTTGAAAATAAGCTATATATCCGGCGTCATTTCCTGCCTTGTTTCTGACCTGACTGATAGCTTTTTCAATCTGTTCTTTTATCGGTTCTTCAAAGTGCGAAGCGAACTCTCCCGAGCCTCCTTCAGAACAGAATATGCATCCGCCGCTGCCCTTGCTTCCGTCCCGGTTTGGGCAAGTCACGTTAAGAGATATAGATGCTTTATACATCTTGTGTCCGAATACATTCCGATAGTAATTATTGGCAGTGATCATTCTAAACTGTCCTCCGGGTGGAAAGGATCATCAACTGTTCCTGCGTGCGGATTAATACGCGAAACAGTTTCAGCTTCAGCGGCACTTTTAATAACACTTGTACCATAACGCCGGTTGATCTCATCGATGGCCTTATTCAGCCTGCTATCTCTTTCTGATCTGTTCACTTCGGTAAATAAAGACAACTGTTCACCGCTGTCTGACCTGACAAGCTTGGTGCATCTTACTCCGATACTCCTTACACCTTTGTTCCAGTCGTAAGATCCGTTAAAAAGTTCTTTTGCCGCAGCATATATATCTTTCGCATCATCTGTCGCTTTAAATAGGATCTTCTGTTTCTCATATATACCGAGGTCCCTGTCTCTGACGGTTATCTGAACAACACTGCCTTTAAGTTTATGCTTTCTAAGCCTTTCGGCAACTCTTTCAGACAGCATGTGATAAGTCCGTTCTATATCTCTGACAGAAGTCATGTCTTCAGCTGTTGTAGTTGAATTGCCAACTGATTTCGGGATGCGTTTATAACCTGATTCCGCAACCGGAGAATCATCCATACCGTTCGCGTATTCCCACAAATATGCGCCTGCTTTGCCGAGATAACGGAATATGAATTCCCTGTCTGTACAGGCAAGATCACCTATGGATTTTACATTTATCTTAGCCAGTCTTTCAGCTGTATGCTTTCCGACAAACAGGAGATCAGATACGGGCAACGGCCATATCTTATCTTTCCAGTCAGACTCGGCAAAAACGGTTGTGGCATCAGGCTTTTTGTAATCACTTCCGAGTTTTGCAAAAACTTTATTAAAGCTGATCCCGACAGAGCATGTGAGTTTAAAGTCCTGTTTTACTCTCTCCCTTATCTCAAGCGCCAGTTCTTCGGCTTCCTCATATCCGTCTATGATTCCGGTCATATCCAGCCAGCACTCATCGAGTCCGAACGGCTCAACCCTATCCGTATATTCAGAATACATTTCACGGAGTTTCTTTGAGTAGAATTCATACTTTTCGTGATGTGCATCAACAAGGATCAGATCAGGGCATTTTGCTTTTGCCTGCCAGATGGCTTCGGCTGTCTTTATCCCGTATTTTTTCGCAGGTTCATTCTTTGCCAGAATTATGCCGTGTCTTGCTTTTTCATCACCTGCCACAGCCATGGGAACATCCCTCAATTCAGGCCTTGAAATCATCTCAACAGAAGCAAAATAGCAGTTCTGATCTACATGAAAAATAATGCGTTTCATAGATTTTTATGATAGCATTAAACGAACATATTTTCTACAAAACGGCAGTTTGCCTTTTTATATTCCTAAAAAAAATTGTAACTTATAGCATTTAACTATATAAAAACGCTTTGACGTGTTGTATACTATACACTGTGAAAAATCAAAAAATCACAAGTATGTAAAACGTCTAACCGGTCGGAAATGACGTTTAGTTTAGGAATAAGAACTATATTAACGGGAGGTATTTAATGGCTAAGCAAAAAGTATTTCTTGTAGATGATGACAGCGATATCCTGGTTTTGAACCGTGATTTTCTTGAGAGCGAGGGCTACGATGTCGTAACAGCAACAAATTGTGCTGAAGCACTCGAAAAAATCAAGCTTCACAACTTCTCATGCATCGTATTGGATGTTATGCTCCCTGACGGAAGCGCGTTTGACCTTGCGCCCAAGATCAAAGAGTTTACTGATTGTCCTATCATCTTCCTTACGGCAAAAGATCAGCAGGAAGATGTTATCAACGGCTTCAAGGTAGGCGCAGACGATTACATCACAAAGCCCTATTCACTGCCTGAGCTGAGTCTTCGTATCAATGTTCACATCAAGCGTAATATGAAGAGTGAAGGATTCCTTGTAGAGTATCCGCCGCTCCGTATCAATATCAAGACACGTGAGGTAACTCTTAAAGAGAAACCTCTGCATCTTACAAACCGTGAGTTCGACATTCTCTGCCTCCTTGCCGAGACACCTAATGTCATTGTCCCTTTCACAAGGATCTACTCACATGTATGGGGTGATGATTCCCCGTGTGACAACCATCTCGTTATGGTTAACATCTCTTATCTGCGTAAGAAGATGGAGAAGATCGCACCTGAGATCACATTCGTTAAGACCGAGTGGGGCATCGGATATTCATTCGCTTATCCGCCGGTTAAGAACAGCATGAACACACAGTTCTAAATCAGATTATTGGTAATTGATGAATGCGGGGCTATAATATAGTCCCGCTTAATCATTTCAGGAAAACCGGAGAATCAATGGCACAGTACAAGCACAGCAGATTTCCGGGCATCAAGTTTCCCAGCTCTGATGCACACGGTCGTACATTCGGCGGAACAATGGTCGCCTTTATCTTCGCATTGCTCCTTATGCTTGTAATTGCCGGAATCATAAGCATCGGTATTACATTCACAACTGATTCCACTCCCGACATCAACACAAAACGGAAAACCCTTGTTTTAAGTGACTCGCTTGCCCTTGATGGTCCATACAGCAGCCATGTTCATGACGGGTGGTATTTCGTTCCAAATGTGTCACCCGAGATCGTAAAAACCAGTCTTGAGCGCACATCGGTTTCGGATTTCAGGTCAAATCCTGACTACTGGCCTTCATCTGTTTTGACATCTCACCATCCTTACGCTGAAAATGTAAGGATACGTGATACCTGGCGCGGATGGACAGACTACAACTTTTCAGCTGACTGGCATAATACGGATTCAAATGTTGAATATCAGCATATTATGATCGATGGTACCGATTGTTTATGCGCTGCATATATCGGCCATTTCGAATGTAACCAGGACATCAAATCATTGTCTCTCACATTCCATAAATTCAATGGGACCGCCTGGGTATTCTGCAATGGAAAATATATTGACCATATTGGTGCGAGAACCCCAGTATTCAACCTGAATGCCTTTGCGGATTACTGCACTATCATTCCCGAAAACGGGAAACTCGATCTGGTGATCGTAGTTGCCTGCACATCCAAAGTCACCAATCCGGGAATTCTTTCCGAACCAATCATAGAGACCGGAACCGCAAACGACGTGCGCACCGTCATCACGGCAGGACACTTTGCTATCGTTATCCTGATCTTTTTCGTCGCTATAATCGTAGGTTCAAATATCATCTTAAGTTCCACCAAAAACAGAAAGCTCTTTGTATCTTTCTTCATCAGTTTTGCTGCAATATTTTTTTACTACCTTGACGATTGCCGCTTCATCTCTGTTGACAGTCACATCAGAGCCGACCTGAGATTTATTCTGCTGATCACAGCCTCATCAATAGCTTTCTGGGAAAACACTCAATTCTTTGCAGGCTCCAAACCTCAGGCCAGATTTATTTTGCTGAAAAAGGCTCATCATCTGGTATTTGCCGTAGGATTAACTTTTATTATCCTTTATTATATTTTCGACATCATTTTCGGCAGGTTAAGTCCTGAGTTTGTGGCTTTGCTGTTTGCACTTGCAACCGTAACATTGTCTATTTTCATAGATCTGTTCTTCTATAACAAGGAAAACCAGAAGGTGCTTCTTTGGGCCCTTATGTTCAGCCTCATGTTCTTTGCACTTTATCTTGCCATACTTATGGACGGCATGATCGTTTATACGATACCTACGTACAGTAATATCTTCGTTATCTTTTCACTCATAGCGGAAGTCACTCTTGTATCCACCTATCTGAATCAACAGCGCGAGATAAAACGAAATGCTGCCGTACTCAAACGTCAGGTAAGAGAGAAAACCGTTTTTATTTCCGAGATCAACCGTGACCTGGTCATTACAAATAAAAAGCTTATGGAAGGTGAGATTGCCCGTAAGAATGTCTTGAGCAATGTTTCGCATGACTTAAGGACTCCAATCACCGCCATAAGAGGATACGCAGAGCTATTGCTTTCAGCTCAGGATAATTTAAGTCTTGAACAGAGAAACTCTTATTTAAGCAATATTGTCCGCCGTTCGGAACAGATGGAAAGAATCGTTTCAGACATCATGGAACTCACCAGAATGGAGTCCAGCGACTCTGACTTCCACTTCACTTCAGTATCCATAGCAGAAATGCTTGATGAACTGGTAGTTATGTATTCCTTGGATCTTGAAGATACCGAGAAACATCTTTCGCTTGACCTGCCTGCCCGTGATTCACTTATCGTTAAGGCCGATCCCGCTAAACTTTCAAGGATCTTCGAAAACCTTATCTCCAATGCTATCAACTATACCGGACCACAGGCCGAGATCGTTGTCAGAGCCTGGCGGACCGGTGATCTTGATCACATCACAGCGCAGAAGATACATATTACCGTTGAGGACAACGGTATCGGTATTCCTGAGCAGGATATTCCAAGGATCTTCGACCGTTTCTACAGGGCTCATAATTCAGGTGTCAATATCAAGGGTACAGGACTTGGCCTTGCGATCGTTAAGCTCATAATCGATAAGCACGATGCTGAAATAAATGTAACGAGCACACTCGGAAAAGGAACTACATTTGAAGTGGTAATGTCAGCTTCCTACTAAGATTAACAGAATACAAAAAGCGGTTACCTCTAACGAGATAACCGCTTTTATTATCAGACCGTTATTTTCTATCAGCCCTTAGACTGGAAATAATTGTTGATCTCCTCTACAAGAGAATCACAATCCATGCCGTGAACCATGCATGCTTCTTCGATAGTCTCGCCGGAAGCCATGACACAGCCGAGACAATGAAGTCCGGATGCCATAAGGATAGGTGCAATACCTTCATCCTGCATAACAACGTCTCCGATAATTGTATCTTTTGTAACTATCATCTCGTTACCTCCGATTTGTTTTCGCTTCACAAATCATACACCACTATTGCAAATAAATCTTGTAGTAAAACGTGATTTATATAACTTTATCAAGCCAAACATATTATGTGTTTTCTGCCCAAAAACTATTGACATCCTTCGACTGTAAATCAATAATGAAATTACTATAAAAATAAGCCTTTTAGCGGCTAAAACAGGAGGAATCACATGAACAAGTCACAGCTTATTGACAAGATCGCAGCTGATGCCGGCCTCAGCAAGAAGGATGCGGAAGCAGCTCTCAAGGCAACACTCGGTGCAATCGAAGGCGCTCTCGTAAAGAATGACAAAGTCGTTCTTGTAGGCTTCGGTACATTCAAGACAAAGAAGCTCGCAGCAAGAAGCGGACGCAACCCTGCTACAGGCGCAGCTCTCAAGATTCCGGCTTCTACTGTTCCTACATTCAAGGCTGGAAAGTCACTTAAGGATAAGGTTAACGCTAAAAAGGGTAAGAAGAAGTAATCCTTTTATAATCCGGATTTTTATCGGGTTGTCCTTCAAAGGGCAACCCTTTTTAATTCAGAGGATCTCTTAAGCCCATCCGTCTTTCGATCCTGGATTGGATACACCGCATCACTGCCCTGCTTCTCATTTTCTTTAAACTGCTTTTTGAAATGGCATATCTGACATTGCGCTCGGCTTGTTCAATACTCAATCCCAGATATATTCCGGTCTCACAATACAGGCTCTTCATGGTGGAAGGTAACGGAATGTTTCTTTTGAAACAGGTGAATATCGATTGGAATATTAGCATTGTACCCATTAGCGACATATCAAATCCGTATTCTCTCAAAACAGTCTTTATACACAGTTCGAGATATGCTTCTTCCTTGTCCTGCTCTGCCGATCTGGAAGGATCGATAGCTGTAACCTTTCCGGCGACAGCCTTCCTGTCATTCCGGCCGTCAACTATGTAATGCAGAACTCCGTATTCGTCCTCAACGGCAATAACACCTTTTTGCCTCAGCAAAAGATTAATACTCTCCAAAAGGCTGAGATCGCTGCATACGACCGACATCTCTACCGCACCATGATTCAATACTCTGTTTTCCATAGATCGTTTACCTCCCTTTTCATTTAAGGTAAGTTTATGACCTCAGATGCCTCTTGTGGGCCTAAATTGCTGCAAATTGAAAATCAGGGGCTTTATTTGAGACTTTTCGGCAAAAATTGAGACTGGTCTGAATTATTGATCAGATCGTTTCTTTTGTTCCGTCGGTGTTTTCGCTTTGATCGATTTCAGAAACAGTCATTATATCAACAGTAAATAATGAATACGGCGTATGCTTTACCCTTACAACATCACCTTCGCTCAACTTGTTGCGCAAAGGATTCATGTAATAATACTTTCCGTCGATAACAAAATAATTTTTCATGAATCCGATCTGCTCAACAGAACCGGTATTGTAAAAGTAATTGCTGTTAATAAGGCTGTTGATATCCATCAGTCTCGGAGCTGTATATAAAACTATATCAACGATTGCAATAAGTGCAAAAGCTATCGGGAAAAAATAAGTAACAATATGCTTCGTCTTTTTTCTTCTGTTTCTTCCGGCACAAATACACGTGAACAGAACAAACAGAGCCGTAACGACTAAATGAACTGCAAGATTAACAATAAAATAACGCATTACCGTTCATCACTCCGCATATTCTTCTTCAGGAATGACAGCTATGAAATCAGCTGCAATATCGTTACCGTTGCCGGGCACGTCAGAACAGATCTGGAATTCATAACAGATTCCCAAAAGATATGGTCTGTCTTTGCCAATCGCGCCAATAAAACGATCGTAATAACCGCCGCCCATTCCAAGCCTTGTGCCTTCTTCATTATATGCAACAGCAGGCAACACTACAACATCGATATCTTTCGGATCGACGGGGCCCTTGCTTGCTAAAGGTTCTTTTATTCCAAACGAAGATACTTCAAATTCTTCATCAGATAAGCTTTCACAATCGCAAAAGATCATATTGCCGTCAACTATTCTCGGAAAACAGCATCTGATCCCTTTGTCCATGAAATACTTCGCCAGTCCGTCAACGGGCACCTCGCCTTTAACAGACCTGTATAGAGCAATTCTGCCGGCATTCCGGAGTTCTTTATTCAGATCTTCATCATCGATCGCGCCGATCAGTTCCGGAACGGACTTTTCGATAACAGATAATATGCTGTTTGATAACAGGGATCTTCTCCTTGATATCTCTTTTCTTATCCTTGCCTTTTCTTCATCTATGTTCATGACGGTTGTTCTCCGGCGATCATTGCCTTAAGCTCATCAAGTCCGATTATGGGTACTCCAAGTTCTCTTGCTTTGCGTTCCTTGGAACCCGCATCAGCACCCATAAGAAGATAAGATGTCTTCTTTGATACAGACGAAACAGGTTTGCCGCCGTTGCTCTCTATAAGAGCTTCAGCCTCACTTCTTGACATTCCTTCGAGCGTGCCGGTGATACAGAAAGTCATACCCGCAAGTGATGATCCTTGAATCTCTCCTTCTGCTTTGGCAAAATTCAGTCCAAGTGATTTGAGTCTCCCGATAAGAGCAGCATTTCCTTCATCACGGAAGAAATTATATATTCCTTCGGCTGATATATCACCGATGTCCTGAACAGCCACCAGCGACTCTTTACCGGCTTTTGCAAGTTCATCGATCGAACCGAATGTCCTTATCAATTCTTTGGCAGTAGCCTTGCCTACACCGGGAATTCCGAGCCCTGCCAAAACCTTATCAGCAGGAGTGTCGTTCTTTGCTGTCTCTATGGCGGCAAGAAGCTTGTCCGTATTTGTATCACGGCCGAGGATACCCTTCTCGATAAGTTCATCCCTTTTACCGTTAAGCTCGAAAATATCTGCTATATCCTTTATGTATTTTTCTTCGGTAAGCTTCCTGATATATTCGGTACCGAAGCCTTTAATATCCATGCAGTCGCGCGAAACGAAGTTGACTATACGGTTTACAAGTGTTCCGGGGCACATAAGGTTGACACACTTAAGATCAACACCGCCTTCGTCTCTTACGAGCCTGTGGCCGCATACCGGACAGAATTCGGGTATCTTATATGGCTGCCAGTCAGAAGGTCTCTTACTCTTGTTTACTTCCTTTACCTTGGGAATGATCTCTCCGGATTTATAAACAAGAATGGTATCACCTATACCTAGACCCAACTGGTCAATAAAATCCTGATTATGGAGGGTTGCTCTTGATACCATGGTACCGCAAAGGCTGATCGGCTCAAAAATAGCAACCGGTGTAACCCTTCCGGTCCTTCCGGTATTGACTTCAACATCCAAAAGCTTTGTCTCTTTTTCTTCCGGAGGATACTTGTATGCGATTGCCCATCTCGGGAACTTTATGGTATTACCCAATTGGGCACGTTCAGAGAGATTGTTGAGCTTAACGACAGCACCGTCGATATCGTATTCAAGATCATTTCTCATCTCGCCGATCCTGGTAATGGCATCCCATACTTCATCAGCCGTCTTGCACCTGAAGCACTGCTCAATGACTTTTACTCCATTACGCTTAAGATATTCATATCCTTCAAGGTGAGTATTAAAGGTAACTCCTTTTGTCTCCTGTACATTGAATATAAAAAGGGATAATCCTCTCTCTTTTGTAATTCTCGTATCGATCTGTCTTAGTGTTCCCGCAGCACAGTTTCTTGGATTGGCAAAAGTCTTGGCTCCTTCTTCCTCCGCTTTCGCGTTTACGCTCTCGAAAGCCTTTCTGGTCATGTAAACTTCGCCTCTGATCTCAATATAAGGAACGGGCTCTTTCATCTTGAGAACAACGTCGGATATCTGCTTAGCGTTCATGGTGACATCTTCACCTTCAGTTATTCCGTCGCCTCTGGTAACAGCAAGCTTAAGCTCACCTTCCTCATATCTTAAAGCCATCGAAAGACCGTCGATCTTAGTCTCTACAAGGAACTCCGCTTCATCACCGAACTGCTCTCGCATGGAATTGACGAATTCGTAAACATCTTCCTTCTCGAAAACATCCTGCAGTGAAAGCATCGGAACATTATGCTTAACATGAACACCCTTTTCGGCTTTCCAGCCTACTCTCTGCGAAGGAGAATCAGGAACGATCCAGTCCGGATGTTCCTTCTCGATCTGCTTCAGCTTATTGTTCATGGTATCGTATTCGTAATCCGATATCTCAGGCTCATCTTTTGAGTAATAAAGCTCAGCGAAGTGATTGAGCTTCTTAACAAGCTCTAAATAATCCTCGCGTTCTTTGTTGCCAGCTGCCATGCTGGAAAAGATATCCAACTGTTCCATATCATTTCCTCCTGCCTGAATAAGCAAGATATATCATCGGAAGCACTGCAAATGCAGTAAGAAAAAGACCCCATACAAATTCCGGGATTCCGGCAAGACCGGCAAAACTGCCGGTGATATCAAAGTCATTATAATTAGTAATATAAAGGATCTTATCAACCACCCCGTTAAGTTTGGCGAGCGGAACAAATAAAAGCGCATTCACTATGGCAACAGCCAATGAATAAGTGTAGATATCCGTAAACCATTTCAGGCCTTTATCAAACTTTGTCAGATAGAAAATAATACCCGCTATTGCCGGAATAGCAAGGCATACAGCATCTTTAAAAGCCACTGAAGAAGTAACGATGCTTCTTATAACAAGCATGGTTATCCAAAGAGCAGATATAAGACAAGGCATATATTTGCCAATTTTTGTATGAGACATAAGTTGCATCAGTATAACAGCTGAAACTGCAACAAAATAAAGGATCAGTGAACAGAGAATACTCATATCACTAAAACCCCTGGTAGCGTAATGCACTGTAACCGCAATATACCGCGCAAAAATATGGAAGGGCTCTGTAATCAGAGTCCCCCACAAAAAAAGCATTACTACTGAAATAATACCCGCTCGTTCTTCGCTTCTCATACCGAACTATGACGCATTGACACGCGCCTTCTATATTTCAAAGATAACAGACAGTAATAAAATTAATTATTACTCGTCAAGAGAAGTAAAGTCACCATCTTCAAGATAAGCCTTGAGAGTATTATATTCTTCGAAATCGAGAGAAATACCCTTGCCTACCTTCTCATGGTTCGGGCCCCAATCACGGATGTCGAGCTTCGGCTTACCGTTATTCCACTTAACGATATTAAGCTCACGCTGCCAACCGGACTTATTCTCCTTGAGAATACCGATCTGCTGGACGATCTCGTATGTGATTTCTGTCTTAGGCATCCTAAAATTCCTCCTCAAAAATCAATTTCATTGTATGAATTATAACACACGATTGGCACCTGCATATTATATAATTAAGAAAAAAGGAGAACTGTCCTGATAATGGATAAGATTGATGTGGTCTTAACGGCTGTTTCAGCTATTATTCTGCTTTATATCTTATGGTGTTTTATAGAACCCTTTTTTCTCGACCAGGACAAAGCAATACTTGAAAAGTCTCCGGCAGATGATTCATCTGCTGATTCAATATCCATAAAAAAACTTCCCATGGTTCAAAATGGCCTGAAAAAAAATACAGATTTCAGATTTGTATTTTTCTCTGATACACATGCCGAATGGTGTCCGGTATCTTCAAAGCGAATATGTGAATCCATCAGGAAGGCCCATGCGGCTGAACCTTTGGATGCCGTAATATTCGGTGGTGACATGAGTTCTTATAAACAAGGCGCTGCAAAAGGCTTTAAATACCTGAATGCGGTTTCTTCCTGCTGTAAAGAACTGAACATACCTTTTTACGGAGTATCCGGAAATCACGATATCTATGTAAGTAACATACCGGAAAAGGCCGGATTTACGAGTCTTGATAATACGCATCTTACTCTCACATCCCGTAAAACCGGTTCTAAGGCTGTTTTGACGGGTTTGTCTGATACAGGAAGGAAAAACCGCGTATGGCACAAGATGCCCGAATTAGAGGGAAATGAGCCTGTCATCCTGATAGTTCATGATCCTGATGCGCTTTTGCATTTTACTCCTTCGACAAGGCCCGAATTTATGCTCTCAGGTCATCTTCACGGCGGACAGATGAAGTTCCCGTTCAGAATTGAATTCTGCGTATTAAGAAGACACGACAAGCTTCCTAACATGGGGGCTGTACAAGGTGTTTACAATATCGGAGGCACAACCGTATTTATCTCAAGAGGTTTGGGATGCGGTGTTATGCCGTTCAGATTCCTGTCTGTTCCTGAAGTCACAGTTGTCGGGATAACCCTCTGATCCGATATCCGACAGCGAATACGATCTTCCACCTTATTTATTAATTACTATAGTACTAAAAGAGGCGCCTCATAAGAGACGCCTCAAATAATCTGTACTGTAAATCAGCTATTAGCCGAGCTCTGCGAAGTACTTGATTGTTCTTACCATCTGAGATGTGTAAGAATTCTCGTTGTCGTACCAGGAAACAACCTGAACGAGTGAGTTACCGTCATCCATCTTGGAAACCATTGTCTGGTTAGCATCGAAGAGTGAACCATATCTCATACCGATGATGTCGGAAGAAACGAGCTTCTCCTCTGTGTAACCGAATGACTCGTTAGCAGCAGCCTTCATAGCAGCGTTGATGCCCTCAACTGTAGCTTCACCCTTAACAACAGCGTGAAGGATTGTTGTAGAACCTGTAGGTGTAGGAACTCTCTGAGCAGCACCGATGAGCTTACCATTGAGCTCAGGGATTACGAGGCCGATAGCCTTAGCAGCGCCTGTAGAGTTAGGTACGATGTTAGCAGCACCAGCTCTTGCTCTCTGGAGGTCACCCTTTCTCTGAGGACCGTCGAGGATCATCTGGTCGCCTGTGTAAGCGTGAACTGTTGTCATGATACCGCTCTGGATTGCAGCATAATCATTAAGAGCCTTTGTCATAGGAGCAAGGCAGTTTGTTGTGCAGGAAGCAGCAGAAATGATCTTGTCATCCTTTGTCAATGTTGTGTGGTTAACGTTGTAAACGATTGTAGGGAGATCGTTTCCTGCAGGAGCAGAGATAACAACCTTCTTAGCACCAGCATTGATGTGTGCCTGAGACTTTTCCTTAGATGTATAGAAACCTGTGCACTCGAGAACAACGTCTACACCGAGCTCACCCCAAGGGCAATTGTTAGCATCGGATTCCTTGTAGATCTTGAGTGTCTTACCGTCTACTGTGATTGTGTTAGCTTCGTCATCAGCGGATACAGTGTGCTTGTTCTCGCCGATTACACCAGCGTAACCACCCTGAGCTGTGTCATACTTGAGAAGGTGAGCGAGCATTGAAGGCTTTGTAAGATCGTTGATAGCAACAACCTCATAACCCTCAGCACCGAACATCTGTCTGAAAGCGAGACGACCGATACGACCGAAACCGTTAATCGCAACTTTTACTGCCATATTGAATTCCTCCTAAATTCCCTGACCGGGATTATTAAACTTAAAATAGTGCTCTTTAAATCTGCACCGTATGAATTCTACTCCACTGATAATATGTTTTCCACAGAATAATTGTCATAATATTGTAAATTTTAATAAAAATAAGGCGGATTGCCCCTTTTTTCACTCAAACGATTTTTGTTTGCTTTCAACAGCCGGTTTTAAGGCATTTCATTCTCTGCATGCTATAATTTATCGTATTCACAGGGAGATTATTATGACTGACACTCAAAACAAGTTGCCCATCTGGCTTAAGTATTCGCTTTTACTGGTTCCTGTTATAATTGCTTTTTTCCGTCTTCGGGTTTTGGATAACGATTTTTATTTTCTCTATCCGACAGGCGAATACATAATCAAGTCAGGATTTCCTCATACAGACATGCTTTCGATGCATTCCGACATGAAAATAGTCGTTCAGCAATGGTTAAGCTCGGTAGTTTTCTATTTTGCATATTCCAAACTCGGAAAATTGGGTGTCTTCTCTCTTCTCTACATATTTTATTGGGGTATTTGTGCACTTACTTACCGCCTGATCTCCGAAATAACAAAAAACGAACTTGTATCAGTTGTGCTTTCTGTCTTGTGCAATCTTTTGATCTTCGATGCATTTATTGTAACCAGACCTCATATTTTTTCCTTGGTAATCCTTCTTGGAGCGGTATGTCTTCTTGAAAAATATGTTCAAACCGGTAAAAGGCCGTTCTTATTCCCTATACCGGTCCTCTCACTTGCCTTAATCAACTTTCATGCATCTATGTGGGCAATGTTGTTTATCCTTATGCTTCCATATATTGTTTCGGCTATGCCGTTTCATATTAAAGCTGTTGAACACGAGCCCTGCTGCAGTCTGCTTGATCTGCTGTTCGTTGCTGCTGTCAGCATTGTTATGGGGTTTCTAAATCCGTATGGAATAGAAAACATGCTTTATCTGACCACGTCATTCGGGAATGAAACTATTAATAAATACATCGTTGAAATGAAGCCTATGAGTCTGGACACAGTGTTTGGCAAGACATTCCTTATTATCCTTGCAATTGCAGGCACATATCTGCTCCTAAGCAAGCGGAAGGCCTTCTCACTCAGATTCTATCTTATGTTTATCGGCACATTGCTCTTAAGCCTTATGCACATAAAAGGCTCATCTTACTTTTTACTGTTCGGGCTTCCTTCCTTTTCCTTCATGCTTAAAGATTTTGAGCTGAAAAAAACAGGGAAAGAAAAACTGTCAAAAAGAACAACTGCACTTTTAGTCGCCTTCGCAAGTTTGTTTCTTGCCTTTGTTTGCTACAGGTTTTTCTTTGCTTCCCGGAAAAGCTGTCAATTCTCAGACAATTATTATAAGCAGCTGGATTCAGCTGTTGAAATAATGGAGAAAAGTTCTGAACCTGTAATCCTGTACGCGAATTTCAACGACGGACAATACTTCGAGTTCAAGGGATATCATCCATACATCGACGGAAGAGCCGAGCTGTTTTTGGCTGCTAATAACAACGAGTTCGATTATTTTGATGAGTACTACGACCTCTTCAGAGCCAAACTCTATTACAGGGATTTTGTGGATAAATATCAATTTAACTATCTTGTAGTGAATAAGGAATACAACCGCTATCTTTATATTTCTCTTTTGAATGACCC
>Ga0326512_10001041_pt1 | contig 22393 bp, 32 predicted proteins | sample 1_2617_0518_D_FD_203652 | JGI IMG/M metagenome (GOLD analysis project Ga0326512, IMG submission 203652) | Bovine rumen microbial communities from UC Davis, California, United States - 1_2617_0518 | ecosystem: Host-associated > Mammals > Digestive system > Stomach > Rumen | place: USA... | reverse complement strand
CCAACTTATGTTAATGACATTAAGACTTGGGATGATGTATTGGACTATCTTAAACACAAGTTAGACCAATGGACTATTAGAGTTCACATCTACAAGTGGTCAAGCAATAGCAGATGCCTTGGGGAGAGGTGTGTGACAATGGGTAATATGTGGTTTATCTGTTTTAGTGGAACTGATAAAGTGTTAATATAATGTTAAATTCTGGGATTTCTTTGGTTATCTCACTTTTTTTTCGTATCTTTACACCATCAAACAAATAAAAGGAGATTAGATTATGTGGTTTAACAACAAGTTCAACAAAGACAACACGATTCACTTTGATGTAGAAGAGTGGGTTTGCACAGATGTGGACGAATGTCAGTTCTGTAGAAAGATTAGTGACACGGAATTTGAGTACATTCAGTTGAAGAATGAGGATTTGAAGGAATTTGTCAAGACATTCCACTTGGGCAATAAGCATTTGCTTTCAGTTCTGAATGACCGCACCACAATCGCTGATTGGTATCAGAGTGAGACAGATGTGAACGATTATGACACTGATGAAATTGGTGAGTATCTTTCCCCTTATGGCGGTATTCTTGATGGTGTAACTGATGATGTCGAGCGCAATCAGTTAATTGCAGAGTGTATTTTTGAAACTGATGATGTAGCAAACGATTGGTATGAGTAAATATTGTGTCACATACGAGGTAGAAATCACTCAACCAGAAGTATGTGTAAAAGGTGGATGGAAGATAATAGAGGCTGAAAATGCTGACGAGGCATTGAAGAAGTTCAAGAAAAGACCGCCATTCGCAAAAGGTTGTATTAGTTTCTGTTATACAAAACTTGAAGTCAAAGAAGAAATATGAGTAAGAATATTAAGGTGGTGTATTATGTGGACACTGACGATAATACAAAGGGGTGCATTTGCGCTATTCCGTCTGATAAGGATATGCGTGACCCAAGTGTGAAGTTAGCGATTAGCAATGAAATAAAGTCTGTATTTGGAACTAATTCTATGGCTTCCATACATTCAAATGAGATTGCAAGTTCCATTGTGCATTATAAATATGCAAGCATGAAGAACTATGAGTTTGGTATTGAGGAAATACCCTTATTTGGTATTCATAAAGTAATCCTTCAAGGTTGTTAAAAATGTTAATTCCCTTGGTCAATTCAAGGGAATTTCGTATATTTACACCATCAAATAACAATTAAAAAGGAGAATAGATATGGCAGTTTTTTATGTAAATGTTGACATCACAATGTCAAAGTCAGTTCGTGTTGAGGCTGAGAATGAGGATGATGCAATGAGCAAGGTGGACAACATGATTGGTGAGAATCCTTATAACTACACATCGGATTTCAGCCATTATGTAACACATGAAGTTGTTGACGCTGAAAACGAATAAGGGTATGAAGAGAGTTGATTTCGGTAAAAGGGATTATTCATATCCCACACCAAAAGAGCCAAAGAAAAAGGTGTTCACATCAACAAAGATGGCTGACATCTTCTATGAGGTGCAAGATGAATATTGGCTTGATGATGATACCTACGTGATTATCTTTCAAGATATGGTTGATGTCGATGGTGACACATTCCACTTGGAGGTTGAGTATCATGCAGATGAAGAGCGAGTGACCTATACACGTGTGTATGAGTATGAGAATGTAGAAGCAAGTGCTTTCGTTTCCCCATGCTTTAAGAAGCAGATTGAGGAATATATCTTACAACAAGTGGGTGTTATCAAAGGTATGCTATCCAAGCAAAAAATTGCTCTTGAACTCACATTAGATATTGACCCACAAATGAGTGTTGGGGAACTGAAAGAGTGGTTGAAAGAACGCATACAGATTCAGATAGATTCTTATGGTGGAAAAGCAATACCGATTAAAGTAGAAAACTTAGGTTGGATTAAATAATAATTTAAAAAATAAGACTATGGTAAAGGAGTTAGCAAAGATGCGGTCAATCCGCACGGCACAAGTTGAGGTACGCACCTCATTAAGCAATCGTGAAGAAGCAAATAAGGCTATTCGTTTGGAGATTGCCCCCATTTGGACACCAAATAAGGAGGAACGCTCAGAACATCTGCTGAATCTAACAAAGGCTCTTGTTGAGGGTCGTGCAAAGGTACGTGACTATCAGAAGCAGTTGCGTGAGTTGAAGTACGATTTGAAGTCAACAAATCGTGCTTATGACCTCAACAAAGAGTGATAAGTGAATAATTGTTAATAACAGGATAAAAATCTCGAAATCTTTTGGTGGTTTCGAGATTTTTCCGTATATTTGCATTACAATTAAAAAGAGAATAGATATGGTTAAGATTTCAATGTTTAAAAGAGAAGATGATGGAGCATTGCTCGTCATTTGGAAAACTCCAAAGGAAAACCTTATTGGTGAGGTATTTGACAATGGAGTTGAGAAACGTGGGAAGTGGGATATGAGAGCCACATTCTATGTTGCTGATGGTGATGCGACAGAACATCGTGTTCGTGAGTATTTTGGCTTTCTTGGAGCAGAAGCATATTGGAGACGTTGGGCATAATAAAATAGATTTATAATAATATGGAAGAGTGGAAAGTTATAGAGTTTGAGCCTCGTTATGAGGTATCTAACATGGGTAGGGTACGTAATCGTAATACTGGTCGTATACTTGCAACCAATCCTACCAAGTCACATAAGAGACCGCAAGTTTGGCTTTACAATGACTATCACGGCACAACTTGTCAGTACTCTCTTGCAAAGGTTGTGCTTTCTACATTTAATCAGAATGTGGATATGTGGGGTACAAAATGTGTCTATCATCGTGATGGAGATATTATGAATTGCAAATTGGAGAATCTCTATGTAAAATAATAGAGATTTTCCTTGGCTAATTCAAAATTATTCCGTATATTTACATCGTGAAACAAAAAGATTAATATGAAGAAGAAATTAGAGCAAGAAATTAAGAAAATTGACAAGAAGCTTAAGCGTGGCGACAGAATAGAGTTGCTATATGATGGCGAGGAAATTGCTCGTTATGACTATTTTGAGAGGTCTATTGATTGCAAGACACCTTTGCAATGGCTGCGTGGCTGCTTTGTATTTGAGATTGACCTTAAGGGTCGTGACATCAGCAAGGTTGCACTTAAGCATAATAAAGCAATCAATCTATCGATTGGTAATTGTGGGATTACTATAATTTAAAAAGAATATGGATAAAGAAATTACAATAGGAATTGAGAAACTGATTGCAATGTTTGTCGTTGCAAAGGGTGAGTTTAATGGAGAAGAATTTGAATATTTCCCAAAGTTACCAAAGCCATTCAGCGAGAATTTAACAATAAAGTTTCCAAAGTGTGTGTTCAAGGGTGATTTGTTATCACTCCGTGTTAACAACCAATTTGGTGTTGAACTTTGGTTTATTGATAACAATGAGGAACAATACTATTTTAATTGGGAAGCAATAAATATGTATGCTCCAACACTTGCAGCAATCGTATTCACTCATGTGTTTGATATGATTGAGAATATTGAAATCTAAAAAAATGTTAAAAAGTTATGAGAAAATTTTGGATTTAGGAAAAAAGGACATATCTTTGCATTGTCAATGAGACGATAGACATTGAGTAAGGTTAAATGGAGAACAAATCCCTCTGAATAGTTCAAGATGTGAGGGTATGATAGAAGACGAGAACACCATAAAGTTTCTCAGCGGAGAACACCTTGCTTTTTCAAGGATATATTTGGAAGATACCAGAGGAGAACTATCCGCAAGGGTAGATGTAGACAAATGGGCATTAAGTTCGTGCTTAATGTGCTTCTTCGGAGGCTTCGTGGTGTGCAAATCCCACTCTTCCAACAAATTAGTAAGTAATTGTAGTAATGGCTTGTACTGCGCTCTGTTCTATAGAGCAACTTGAGCGGTCCGATTCCGTGCTTACTAACAATCTAATCTTTTTAATTGTTACTGATTCTTGTCGTTGTGGGTGATAGCAATTCGGCTATCACCCTAATTTATTTGTTAATATATCTTAATAAGTTTGGTCAATTAAAAATAATTTCGTATATTTGCACCATAGAAATAATAAATAACAATTAAAGAGATTATAAATATGGCAGTAAAATTAAACAATTCAGATGAGTATGAGGCACTTGGTGCTGATATGTTCAGCACTATGAACACCATTAAAATTACACGTAATAATGCCCCAAAAGTATTTCAAGCAAAAGTGGAAGAACTGATTGAAGAGGGTGTTTGTTCAACTCAAGAAGAGGCTGAAAAAATTGTCAATGACATGGAGTTTGAACTTGAACTTTATTACGAAAAGGGAACTGGGCTCTTTGCTGTTGAATCAGATGCAGTTGAGAGTGGTACGATTTATTCACCATACACGGCAGAACTTTGTGAAGAGGATTGATATGGCAAGAAGAAATATTGAACATTTATCTCGCATTGTGAGTAGTATAGAGGGCAACGAGGGAAGAAAAGTATTTCAATTGATTGGTTTCCCAAATGAAAAGGGTGACTACACTTCAAATGTTGTACGTTGTGTTCCCAAGTCAATTGCAAAGGCTATGCGCCATTATGGTACATTCACAGATGATGAAATAAGGGTTATCAATGCGCTTTCTGTCGGTGCTTATAAGAATTGGGGTGCTGAAAAGTGTATGGTGGTTAGAATAGCATGATTAAAAAATGGGATAATCTTTTGGTTATCTCAATTTTTTTTCGTATATTTACACAGTTATGTTAAAGAGATTAGAGTATTCAGATTATCAGTTGGACATTTTCGATGCAGTGGAGAATGGTAATGACAACATTGCCATTAACGCAGTGGCTGGTAGTGGAAAGACCACAACCATTGTTTCCGCTTGCAGACGATTAAAAGAGAAAGAACGTAATGTTATATTCCTTGCGTTTAATAAACTCATTGTAGAGGAATTAAAGACCAAATTAAAAGGTTTTGCAGAAGTATCTACATTACATGCTTTTGGGTATCACATTCTTAAGAAGTATTATAATCATCCCCAATATAAGATGTTTATCAAGGTAGATGATTGGAAGTATCATAAGTATGTGAAACAAAATGTATTTGGATTATCCAATATAATTACACCAGATACAGATGCTGCAAAGATATTTGGCTTCTGTTGTAATGTATCAAAGTTATATTCACTTGCAAGGGTTAACCTCATTCAGTATAGTGAAAACAATTTGTCAAAGTTAAGAGAACTATGTGATGAACATAATCTATTGACATTGTATGATGAGGTTGAGGTATGCAATGAAATGCTTAAAACAGCATATAAGATGCCCCAAGACCTTGTAATTGATTATACGGATATGATTGTATTACCATTGTTCCATAAGGATGCAATACCAACTTATAAATACGTCTTTATTGACGAGTGCCAAGACCTTAATAGAGCGCAAAGGGAATTGATGTTATGCGCTGCAAAGAATGGTAGATTTATCGCAGTTGGTGACAGAAACCAAGCCATCAATGGCTTCGCTGGTGCTGATTGCAATTCTTTTGACAAAATCGCCATGCAAGATGATACCATCGAACTGCCTTTGTCAGTCAATTATAGATGTGGCACAAATATGGTAGCAATGGCACAAGAGATTGTACCTCAAATAAAGGCTCATGATGGGGCAATTAAGGGTGAGATATATCATACCAAGGAACTCACAAAATCTCTGTTCAGAGAGAACGATATGGTGCTTTGTAGGACATCTGCGCCATTGGTAGGACTCTGTATGAAGTTGATTGAAAGTGGAGTTACGGCTGTTGTTAAAGGCAAGGACATTGCACAAGATTTAAAGAATCTCATTGAGAACGCTAATACAAAGAATATTCAAGAAGTATTGAAATACTTAGATGATGAGAAAAAGAAGATGATTAACGTTATTAGAGAGGAAAGAAAGTGTGATGAAACTGCTGCAAAGAACGCAATGAAGTATCTCAACCTTGAAGATAGATGCAAGTGCATTGAAAACATCTGTATGTATTCAATTAAAGATACAACGCAGTTGAAGTCTTATATCAATAAGATGTTCACAGATGATAAGATTGAAAATGCTGTTATGTTATCAACTGCTCATAAAAGCAAGGGATTAGAAGCAAATAGGGTGATTATATTATTGCCAAATAAATTGCCTCTTAAATATCCCCATCAAAAGGAATGGCAAGAGAAACAAGAAATGAACTTGAAATATGTTGCCATTACTAGGGCGAGAAAAGAGTTAATCTTTGTGGATTTGACAGAACAAGAACTCTTAAAGAAGAAAATTACTACAGATTAATAAAAAAAGTTGGGATAATTTTTGGTTATCTCAATTTTTTTTCGTATATTTGCACATATAAAATAATAATATATTATGATTACAAAAGCAGAAACATTAAAACTCATAAAAGAGAAAGTTGATTCACGTGCCAATGGTAAAGTGAAGTTAAAGAAGCATGTTGAAACCAAACTTGAAGTGGGCATCTTTAAGCACACAGAGAAACGTGTATTTAAAGAACTCTTTAAGAAGGGTAACTCAGTCTTCTGTGTTGATGAGAACTACGAGGTTCATAACATTAACGAACTCGATTCTATTGCTCTCCGTACTATGCTGTGGCAGTTGATTACAGACAAGGAGAAGAAAGAAATTGCTCTTGAGCATTTATACACAACTATGGATTATTTAAAAGACCTATAAGATTATGGCAAAGACAAGTGAAAATGAATTTATCGTTGTTAATGGTGTTAAAATGACCATTAAGGAATGGAAAGCGAGTGTGGTTGCAAAGCAAAAGGAACGCAGAGGCAAAAAGCGTTTCCTTGACCTCTCCAAGCCCAAGAAGGAAAAGAAGGAGGCAAAAGAAATCAGCATTGTGGCAGAAGAAGTTGAAAAGCTATTGAAGCCCATTACCATTCTGAAATCCATGTCATCATATTATGACCATGCGTATAGAATGTGGGGCACAATCGCAAATGAGATTCTCCAGCACAGAAAGATTCGCCCACATTTCGTTTTTTGCCGTGTTAAGATAAGTGAACTTGAAAGATTGGTTGACGATATTCAGAACATGGCAAAGGGCAACGAAAAGGCTGCATATCAGTATGTGGAAAAGGTTGCATGGAAAATCGAAGACATTAAGACCCATATCACTGACATCATGAAGGGTGCTGCTGAAAGCGGATTGCTTGAAGCATATAAGAAACATGAGTGCATCAACGGCAAAGGACGTAGATTGGGATTGCAAACACTTGCAAATAAATCACTCAAAGCTATTAGCCAGTTGGAAGACGTGATTGGAACATTGCAGAAAGTGGCTGATGAAGGAACTGACCCATTCAAGTATGGCGACCACATGTCAGCAAAAACAAGGGCAAGATGTTGGGCATAGACTTAAAAAAGTACAAGGGGGGGGGTGGACAGCAAAGTCACTCCCTTTTATTATACACAAAAAAAATAAAGGTAGATTTATAATACTCTACCTTTATTTCTCTATCATCCTCCATCTAACTTGCTTGTTTGGATTTGCACCCAATTCACAAGCCTTGCAGAAAGCATCATCAAGATTCTCCCTATCACTCTTATTGGGGTCACAAACGTGAACAAGTTCTTTCACCTCATAACGCTCAATGGTGCTCATGGAGAACATTCCCTTGACTTGCTTGACTTGATATTGAAACTTGATTACCTTTGCCATAGTTTTAATCGTTTATTGGTTAACTAAATAATGTGATGGCATGGTAATTACCATTACCATCACAGTTGTTTCATGTCATACTGAATAAACGTTCTTATTCACAATGTCCAATGCTTTGGTGATGCTCTTTGATGCCTTTTTAATCTCATTCAAAGCATCTGCATTTTCAGCCACACCAAGGTGACAAATCATGCTTTCCATAACTGAGAGCAGATTCTGCATGGGGTTGCCCATCTGCTGCAAATTGTTGTTTGTCAAGATTTTTTCTTCCATGTTCTTTCTGTTTTTTGGTTTCACAATGTAAATATACGAAATTCCAGTGAAATAACCAAATCAATTAACACCTTTTAACAAAATAATAATAAATTCAAAATAAATGCAAATTTCTTTGGCTAATTGAAAATAAATCCGTATATTTACATCACAGAAAACAAATAAAACGATTAGAAATATGGCAAAGACAGCAACAAAAACAGCAACACGTCCTCTCTATGAGATTGCACGTGAGATTAAGAACGATTGGAAGAACGTATATTTCGGTGCAAAGCCATACCTCGATGCAATGGCTACGCTCGATACTATCAACGACAACTATATGTTTGATTCGGCTAAAACCATCGTACTTTACTTCCTTGGCAACGCTTCAACATGGCGAGGTGAGACAGCAAAGCGCATCAAGGCTGAACTCAAAGCAATGACAAAGTAAACATCGTTTCATTCATTCAAATAGATTGAGTGCTGATTGTCCGTGAGGATAGTCAGCACATTCTGTATATATAAGACTTAAAAAAGTACAACAGCACTGTTGTTGCCATTGAATCCCAATGGTCTACATCAATATATAAACAAAAAATGGGTCATGTCTCACGACACAACCCATCAAAAACATCACCCATAAAAACCCATCAGTAGAAGAAAAATAGGTAGGTTTCCCCAATCTTGGTGTTCCAACGTGAGAATGGCTCTCTGACACTAAGGTACTTACACTTTTCTCACCTTACCAGTCGCTATGGTTTGTTTTATCCTACCTAAAGGTGTTTTGGGACTTACCACCGACACTACGCTAAACGCTACGTTAAATGTGCCCTAACACCTATTTCTATTTGACAAGATAGTGGGACTCGAACCCACGTGAACTGCATAACCCTCGATAGCAGTAGCATCCTCACCCTCGGAGGACTGATAAACCAACTCTCTATATCTTGTTATTTGCTTGGTGTAAATATACGGAATAAATCTGAATTAACCAAATAAACAGCCAACTTTTTTTGTAAGTCTTTTTTCAAGACTTAAAAAAGTACGCATTAAAAAGGGGTGCATCTCTGCACCCCTCTTTTTTTAGTATGCCATCGCCATAGCCATTTCCTCATGGAAGAGGCGCATCGGCTCTATCAGTCTCTCGCCTTGCTCAATGGAAACGATAGTTTCCAACTGCGGGAGAATGAAATACTGCTCATGCTCCTTGTCAATGCCCATCTCGATTTGGGTGGAAGACTGCGTATGGCTGTCTTTCTTCATCCACTTCTCGATTTCAGCGACCTCTGCTGCTGTGGCAAGATGACCATCAAGATAATACTCTGTGGTCGTGCTGAAGCCCAACTGCTTGTTGTTGCGCTGCAACTTCAAGTAAACCTTGGATTCAGTCTTCTTGTCGGTGCTGAACCACTCACCATACTGCTCACATGGCTTGTGCCACACCTTTTTCAGATTCGCCTCTGCATCGTCATTTCCCATGCGGCTTGCAGCGTTTTCAAGACTATTGGAATAGTCCGTACCCATCACGAAGCCAGTGTAGGTTTTGGCGATAATCACACGACCAAGAAACGGATTTCGGTTTGCACCTCGACCCTTATTCATGGCGGTGTCGGCTGATTTGTTTACAACTATGGTGCTTGCTGCACCCTTGATGAACTCGGTGGCAATTAATGCCATAATGTCATTTCTCTCCATATTTTTGTGGATTAAAATAGTTAATAAACAATGATGTATCAATCTCAAAAGAACGCTTGTCAAATGTCATTGTTTTCGTTTGACGATGCAAAGGTACGAAAAAAAATCCATTCCACCAAACATTTACCCCATTTTTAAACACTTTTTAAGGAAAAAGACCTTGTTTTAACATCAGTTTGCAAAAAAAACACTATTTTTACTGGTTTTCATGTACTTCACACCATGAACATAAAACATGATAGGAAAACACACATACATACGCACGTATATAGGCATACAAATACAGATAATGTGTTTTAAGGCTGTTTTTAAGCCTTCTGAGAGCCTTTTATAGCCTTCTACGATAACTTTTATATCTCACCACATAAAAACGGCTTAGAAAGCCTTAAAATAAGCCATTTAAGATTTATATACACTTGACTATCAAAATCTTAACAAATGTTAATGTTGGGGTTTGGGTGTTAGGTTTTCGCTTTTCCATGTACTAATATAATGTAATCAGTTACAAATTTAATGTTTCACCTTTTAAAATAGAAGAAAATGATAAAAAAACCACCTTAGAATTGATTTAAATCAAGGATATGGCACTTTTTCAATAAAAAGTAGAAAAAAAGTTGTGTAATCCAAAAAAAAGTGCTACCTTTGCACTCGCAAACAAGAAATTTAGTATTCACCCACAAAAAAAGAATAGGTTATGAAGAAAGTGATTAATTTTAAGGAGAATAGTTTTGTAGTTCGTAACGAGATTATCGAGATGCTTCGTGTTGAAGTAAATCGTTACAAGACGATTGAAAATGACGAGGTAGTAAAACTTATCATGGATGCCCACAATGGCGATGAGAGAGCACGTACAAAGGTCATTAACGCAAATTTGCGCCTTGTATGGTCTGTGGCTGCAAGTTACGGCACAATGATGGAATTTTCGGATATGTTCCAAAATGGTTCTATCGGTTTGTGCATGGCTATTGACACTTATGATGTTTCACGTGAAACAAAGTTCAGCACATGGGCAACCGAGTACATCAGAAAGCAGATTAATATCGGTTTGAATAATGATAGCCGAGTGGTGCGCATGGGTGAGCATGAGATTCGTGCAAAAAAAGCGTACAATGCCAAGAGCATGGATGCACCCATCTGCAATGAGGATGGCGAGGAAAAAACTTTACTCGACTTCTTCGCAAGCAGTATGTCGGCTGATAACTTCTCAAAGGTCGAGGATATGCGTGTCAAGATTAATTACCTCATGTCAGCCTTGAAACCTATCGAGAGAGAGGTAGTGTGTGGGCTGTTTGGGCTGTCCGATACCTTAGAAACGGAGAATAGTTTGTCAGAAAAATTCAACCTCACTACCGAGCGTATCAGACAAATCAAGTGGGAAGCACTCACAAAGATGAAAGAAATTGCGTGAAAAAATCTTGACAGACAAGCGGAGATTTCTCTCCGCTTTCTTTACATTTTATGAGGTAAAAAAACATTACAAGTGTTTCACGTGAAACATTATGGGCGAGTATGGTGGCGGGACCCCTCCCCACCTATGTCCCCTCCATCCCCCTCGCAGGTTTTTAACACTCTTTAACACGCCAACAGTTTTGTAAATAAATTCTGGAAAAAAATTCAATCATTTCAAGAAGGGGGTGGTCCAATTTTGGTTAATGGGCATATTCAAAAAAATTCTGGAAAAAAAAAATTCATTATTTTTTCATATCATTTTAATTTTTCCACTTTGACAATGATTGTATCTCCGATATTATATTTTTCTTTTGATTTATAGATATAGTCATCGAAGATGATATGCATTTCACCTATTTTATTTAAATTATAGTAATATTGTCCATTTCTGTATACAATTGCTGAAATTACGTATTTGTCATTGTTTTTAACGTTTAGTTCATCCCAAGCTTTTACGCATCCTATTGTAAGTAATGGTACGAATATTATTAGTATTATTTTACTTATATTTTTAATCATGTCCTAATATTCTAAATTTTCTCCACATCATTCTATACTTATTCATTTCGTCTCTTGTAGGGGTTCTGATTACGTCTTGTGCATTTGTATGGTACAGTTCATATATGTTTTTATTTCCGTATGTTCCGCTATATGGTTTTGGGTATGGGTAGACTTGTCCAGAGAATAGGCTATAGCATGGTAGGTGATATATTTCGGATTCTCCTAGTGGAATATTATCTCTTTTATTTCCCACTTTCTGTAGTTTTTGAATCCACACATAGGTGCGATGTCCAGCTTGGCTTCCGCTATGTGATTCGAATGCTAGGTATTCTCCTATATGTTTTTTCAGCTCTTTAATGGTTGTGATATTCATAATGATATTACTCATTTTCTCTATTATTCATTAGATTCCACCTTGGGTCATGTTTATGTTTAAGTTTTTCTTTATCCTTATGTCGTTTAAATATGTCAGTTGGTACGACATAGAAGATTCCGACACAGAACACTAGCGTATTGATTACTGGAGCGAACACAGCCAATGCCACATAATTCTTATCTTCGTCCCATGCTTTAGCGATTGTGATTACAGTGGTCATAAATGCTAGTGAGACAGCGTATATGATGATGAATATGGTTATAACTGTTGTCATTTTCTTTCGTTTAATACTGATGCATATGGTCTATAATTCTTACTGAATATATTAGCCCATTCTGAGCTTAGATTAGACCAAAAGTTATGTTTCTCTGGTGTATCACTCCAACTGAATGCGTAGTTAATCAACTCACGACATCTTTCGTAATTCATCTTATAGATTCCATTACGAAGTACTCTCACATAAACACCATTCTGATATGCATTATACCAATGTCTTCTTTTTTCTTCCTTAGTTTCGTAGCGATACCATTCACGAACAACGCAGTCTGCTATGTTCTTTTTATACTTCGTATATGCCTCTTTTTCCTTGAGGAATTTAAAGAACTCCTTTAGTATCTGCTTTCTCAGTTCTTTTACAGTTTTTTCTTCACCCATTGTATTTAACCACTCTTACGTCTAGTCCTTTGTTTTTACAATACTCTATCATGTGTTTTGTGCCATGAGACTCGCCATCCCAAAAGCCAATGGCAGCATTGGATATATCACCCATATGTTCATTGCGTAGGAATCCAGCTTTCTTGCCGTATTTATCCCAATCCGCTGGGTATGTTTCCAACTCATAGCCTTTTTCTTTAGCGTATTGTTCTCCTAGTGTATCAGCTCCTCTAGCGTGTCCACTGACTATGATGATGTGGTGTGTTTCCTTTTTATTCTGAAGGTATGCATCACATTTCTCTTTTAGGAGGTCATAGTCATTGAAGCCTCTTGAGCCGAATATAACGACCTTATAATCTTCCATTTATGATATATTTTTATGCATGTTGCAAAGATACTAAAAATATGTGAAATATCCAAGAAAATGGGGAGGTTTTTAAATATAATTAACTATTTATAGGTTGAAATATTATTTTGATGGATAAAAAGATATACATAACTCCGAAGCAATATGGAGTGCTAAAGGAATCTGAGTGGAACTTTCATTTTGGAAATGGGCATGATGGTAAGCCCTACAAGAGTGACAACAAGTATCAGATGGCTGGTCGTGAGACTGGTCATTTTGGCAGTGGCACTTATTTCTCCACTTACAAGGGTGAGTTTGACAATCGCTCATCCGTTGTGGATAAATATAGTGATGGATATGGTATATCTAATCCTAATTTCATTGAGGTTGCTGACCACATATATCGTGTTGATTTTGACTTATATAAGAACTTATATAGGGTTAGGAGTAAGAGGCAAGGTGATGTATTATATACGATGTTGGCTGATTTGAATCACATGTTTAACAGGATTACTGTAAACGGTAATTTTTATCCGAATAGGGCTAGGTATGACAATAGTGACTTATATCAGAGGATTAAGGCGAATGCTGATGGATTGGGTTTGAGGTGTCCTAGTTATTATGAGTTGACAAGGATGGCTCAGAGGCATGAAGGTATACAATCGTTTTCCACTTTATTCATGGAATACAATGGTTACAATGGTGTAAACGTGAGTGGTGTTGATTATTATGACAATACAAAGCATGGCAGTGTAATATATGATTTATCAAAGGTGAATGATGACATGGAAGAGGTCACTCCAAAAGAGTTATACAGTGGCTATAAGGATTCCTCGTATGATAATACTGTTGTACAAGGTTATGGTGGAAATCCTAGGATTGAGGCATTAAAAGGTGAATATATTGATTGGTATCACAAGTTAAACGACATGTCTTTATCGTCAGCATTAAGGCTTTTAAAAAATTATACGAGTAGTGGTGAGATATTGGGTTATTTCATTGTTAGTAAACTTAATGAAGAATTGATAAAGAGGTATCTTAGGATATTATTTGTGAAGAAGCCAAGAGGAAGATGGTCGAATCCAATTGATGATGAGATAGTTAATGGAAAGTATGATAAATACTGGGCTGAGTTAATTGACAAGTGTGGTGCATATTATTGGGTCAACTATGTGTCTGATAACAAGTATCACAGTATGCTTATAAACTTACTCAGTGCATTCAGTTGGAACATTCCTTGGAGTGTTGATGCTGATGAGGAAAGAAGAATGAAAGAAGATTACTATAATAAGTTAATGTCTTATATGCAAAGGGACTTGACTGATTATGAGAAGCAATACATAAGAGAAGATTATTTTGAAGAGAATGATGAACAAGGAGAGAATTAGAGAGATTATTAGGGAAGAGGTTGATGCATTGGAGTTCTTCAATGGCATTAACCAGAGCAATGGTGGTTTGACACCTTGGAATCCTAGTACAAAGATGGAGAGAATGCAACCATCAAACGCCTCACGTGCAAATTACACACCTCCAAAGAAGGATTTTAGGTTGCACAGTTATGAGGATTGGGTTACGAATTACAAGCCGAATGGTATATCTTATAGGGATTACATAGACATGAAGATATAGTAGTAATTTTATGTATTTCTAAACTATTTATATCATATGGGATTATTTAATAATATAAAATTGGCAATTGATGACAAATCATCAATGAGTGTCAACAGTATAAGTGTGTTGGCATCTGCTTTCATGACCCTTATAATAGGTCTTTCTGCATGTTTTGTAATCATATACGATGTGACATATGATGGTAAGGTTGATACTGATATGAGTGACCTTGCATGGTTTGTTGTAGCAAGTAGCACATGTGTTCTTGGTAGTGGTCTTCCAAAGGCTTACACTGATTCTAGGATGAAGACACGTTCTTGGGTTGAGGGTGAGAAGCTTCAAGTCAAGGCAGAGGAAGACATTGCTGATTTAAGGGCAGAGAGAAAGAAGAGAAGGGGTGATAATGTTGATGAAAATAATGAAAAAGAAGATATATAATATATGAATAAGAAGGTATTGAGCTTTGTAAATAAATTAGAGGGCTATAAGACAGCGATTAAGCAATTGCATTGGGATGCTAAGAATATGTCCCAGCATGAGTTATGTGATGATATTGCTGAGAGTATTGCTGAGTTTCAAGACACTGTATCTGAGGTTGAGCAGTCCATAAATGGCAAGTTGAAAATTAATTCTCTTAAGCCTACTGAGTATAAGATTAAGGATTTAAAATCATTTGTTGAGGATGTATTGGATGCCACCAATAGTTTTTACAAGGAGGTAAAGGATATGGGTGACACTTATGTTGGTATGGCGAGTGATTGTGAGAGTTTCTTATCTGATATGCAGAGGAAGTTATATCTTGTTAACTTTACACTCAAGGAAGAGCTTAAGGAGAGGCTTAGAGGTAAGATTAACGAGTCAATGCCAAAGAACTTGGCAAATCATGATGAGGTTGATAAGTTCATGGGAAGGAAACCAAAGTCAATTAAGGCTAGGATAAATCAAGTATATAGAATTGTTAAGAAATATGGTATTGATTCCAAAGTATATCATGATGAGAATTGGCAAGCAATTTCAGATTATTACAGAGCAATTACATCATTGGGCTGTGAGGTTGAAATGAAACCTTGTGGACATTTGGAGAATGCTGATAGTATTGAGTCTGATGGAGGTTATTGTGATTATGGTGAGGATGGAATGCCACGTTCAAAGCAATATGCCATTAAGATTATGTTTGAAGATGGCATGAACATTGACGGTTATATCAAGTGTATGGCAGCTGGCACGATGGCAGACCCATTCTCTAGTTATGACACTTGTATTGTTCTCTGGCCAAAGTCTAATCGTGTATTAGAGAACAGAGAAATGAGAAACGAATCAATTAATGAATATGGTGACAAACCAGAGACTAGAGAAAAAATGGGTGCAGTTGCAAAGCGTGGAATAATGAAGGGTGATGTTAAGCCTTATCAGAGAGCCATGAGTAGCTTAGGAAAGAGAGGAAGTTCTAAAGATGATTATGTAGATTTTCAGAAGGGGTTTGAAAATGAAAATAGACAGATAAAGTTATCTGAAGCAGAGCTTAAACAAGTTGTTAAGGAAGCTGCAATGAAGATATTAAGCGAAACTCCATTAAACTATGATGTTGATAATTTCAGTGGTAGATGGAATAAGACAGAGCCTAGTGATGAAGAATTGGCATTAGCTGACTCAAGGGCAAATGGTGATTATTTGGATGACCCATTCCATGCACCTAACAATTGGGATGATGATGATTGGGTAGATGGTGATAAAGATATGGAGAATGATTATTCATGGAGTTTATACCATAGAATGAATAATGTTGGCAAATCTCCGATTGACAGACAGCATGACATAATGGATGCTGCCCAGAATAGAAGAGACCATGCAGCTTATTGGACTGATAAGGATAATGAACGTGGTAGAAAATTGATGGATAAATGGATTAATGGTAAGAGAGATACGGATGAATTGGGTGATGTAGATTTCTCTTACGACCCATATAAGTACAATGAGTCAAAAAGACCAATGAAGGTTACTGAGAACGAGTTAAAAACTATCGTTAAGGAAGCCGCAGTTAAACTTATCAAGGAATATGGTGATTCTCCAAAGGGACAGTATATGCTTGGCAAGTTGGCAGCAAGACAGAGATTTAGAGACAATGACCCACATAAGGGAGCTAGAACACATTACTATGCTGGTTTCCATGCTCCAGAGAATGAGAGAAAGTACAAGCAGTGGGCTAAAGCTGGAGAAGTTGGTTATCATGATGGTAAGAAAGAATTTTCCAAGTAAACTGATGAATCAATTGAGATAAAGCCATCAAAGAAGGGTACGTTCACGGCAGCAGCTACAAAGCATGGTAAGTCTGTGCAAGGTTTTGCAAATCAAGTATTGAAGAACAAGGAGAATTATTCTCCAGCTATGATTAAGAAAGCTAATTTTGCAAAGAATTTTGGTGGTAAGAAATAAAAGTTAAGATAACATTCATAAAAAACATATGGTCAACATAGACAAAATCATAACAGAAGAAATAGAAAAAGCCATAAGCAAGAATTATGTTTTAGAATATCTTGATAAAATGACTTCTGATGCAATGCGTAGCTTAGGTACTGAAGATGAACCATCAGATTTAGCTAGTAGAACTTATCGTTATTTAAGAAGAGATACTTGGCATCCTAAAGCTGGTGAGACTGGCCTTCAGAAGAATGATTGGTTGGTACACATCACCGACTTAGCCACTGGTTATAAAATAATGAAGGAAGGTTTCAAGAGTTCTATTAGAGACTTGGATTTCAGAGCCACTCAAGATTTAGATACTACTGAAGAAATGACGAAAAATGGGCTTTGTTTTGCTCATGAATTAACTAGGGATGATGATTGGGTAGATTATGTTGAAGATGATATGTGCGCCATTGTTTTCCAAGCAAATGGATTTAATGCTTTTTCTAGTTTTGGCGATATATATGAGGTTGTTTTTAATGCCAATTCTGCCCATAATCTTTTAATGATTCTTCCTATGAATAAAGAAGAAGAAGAGAAGTATTTGAGGTATAATAGTGTTCCGATGGAATCTTTTAAGGGCGTTAAAATTGTGGATAAAAACGGCAAGATTTTAAGGTATTGTAATGCTTGCGACTATTTTGGCGTTAAGAACGGATTTAAAGTTAAAAGTGCTGATAACCCATCAAGTGCAGAAGAATGGCTTAATAATGCGTCTATACAATATAGAAAACATTTTAGTGGGGTCAAATAGTATATAGTTATCAAAATTAAAAAAGAGGTAAGAAACCAATCTTACCTCTTTTTTAATGTTAAAAGTCTGCAAGTGCATCGACAGTTTCAGCGTAGTTATACTGTATATCATCGAAGACGTATCCACCAGTTGAAGGTGTACGATTTGGTATCTTCTTGAAATACAATCTCATATCTGATGAATTGAGTGTCATTAGATTTTCTATTGATTTTGGCAGAACTCCATCTTCCTCAAATTCATCCACCTCATCGTTTGTAATTTCCTCAAGAGCATCGAGATACTTCTGATTTTCCTCTTGGAACATAGCGTTGTTCTCTTCTTCCTTTTCTTTTTTATAGTTTTCAACAAGGGCATCCCAATCAATTCCACATTCCTTAACGAATGGTGGAACTTCGTTAATCTTGAGCCAATATTCGATTTCCTTTTTCTCTGGAGTCATCAATGCCTCATATGTATCTTGGTCTCCCTCCTTATTTGGATAGCCACTTACAAGCTTTGATTCCTCTTCAGTAAAGTACTTTTTATCCTTTGGATTGGTTACAAGTATTTTATCCCTAATATCTGGGTGGAAGCATACTAGTAGAGGTCTGATTCTATTATTGAATTGGTCAATGTATTTCTCAACATTGTACTCAAGACCCTCATAATCGCTGCAAAGCACGTCATCCTCAGTATCAAGAATTTCCTTTGGTACTAACTTACAATTAAGTATGATTTCATCCTCATCGAATACCTTTGCTCCGAATTTCTCTCTACCAAACTCAAGTCTGTTTTTCTTATCCTTTGTACCCTTTGGTAGTTCCTTTGTATATGCTTTATACTCTTTCTCAAGTATCTTAGTTATCTCAGTCTTTTCTCCGTCCACGTAATTATAGTAATGTGTGACACGTTTAACGTCTGAGTGCCCTTTCTTCTGACCAGTGTTGATGTAATATACTGTATCACCTACATTTGGTGTTAGACCTTCCTTGAGTGCGAGTTCATACCATGCTTGACGTGATTTCTTTGACCCAGCCTTGGTGAGTGTTTTAGTATCAGCTTCATAGTCAGCTAACGTTTTCTTGATATTGCCTTTTGATGCTATATCTCTGATAGGAATTTGGTAGTTATATATTTTACCGATATAGTCATAATAATTTGACAAGAACTTATATCCATTATTTCTAAGTAGAAGGTCAACACCTTCATCAATAAATTTCTCAAGGTATCCACTCATCTTTCTAGACTTAATGGTATTACCCACTTTCTTGGTCTTACCGTCTGGCATCAAGTCAGCGTAGTTCTTTCTTGCGAACTGAATACATGCATCACAGTATTCATCAATACCAAGACCCATCTTATTGATACCGCCATTATATGCTTGTGATAGGTAAATGTCCTCGAATTCTGCTACGTCAGCATCAACACGTGTATATTCCTTACCCTTGATGGAATTACGACCAGCTCCATTTGAGATATATGGATGTTCCTTTGTATATCTGAAGTCTTCCTCTCTTGGCATTTGGAAATTGAAGCCATCGGTATCTCCAACGATTGGCTCATAACCAATTGACCTAAAGTGAGATATCATAAGTCTCAATGCCATTCTGCTGATACAAGTTGTCTTTTCTGCTGCAAGAATATCTCCGAATGGGAATACATTTGGTGAACCATAACCACCGAAGAATGAGTTTGCAAGAATCTTAAGAGGCAATTGTTTTTTATCGTTACCACTCTTCTCAGCTTTCCAGAATGTGATTTGTTCCTCGATTTCAGTCTTCTCACTACCTTCAGCAGTCTTAAGTTTATCCTTAAGTGAATCAACCTTATCTCCTGCATCTGCTTTAAGTCCCTTATATTTCTCACGTTGTGTCAAGATATATTCAAGGAATGAAAGCATGACATTCATTACATCAATAGGGGTTGATACGTGCCATGTAAGGATTACAGATGGGTAAAGTGAGTTATAGTCAAGCTTCACGATACGGTCAACGTAACCTGTCTTAAGAAGTCGTGAAAGACCACCTGTGAATCGTTTATTTGGAGCTGCTGCTGGAATTGCCAAGTTATTTTCATAACACCATGCAAGCATGATAAGCTTCCAAATACCAGCTGTACCCATTGTACATGCTCTTGAGAAATTGGTAGGTAACATCTTACCAACAAGGAAGTTAGACTCATTGAGTTTGTCTTCAACCTTATCAGTTTCCCAAATATCATCTAGAAGGTATCGTTCAACGATATATCTACCACTTACTAGATTATATCCTTTTAATAATGGTTTTTTATCTGTTACTCTATACCAATCACCATCTTCCTCACAAAGTCCATATACTTTTTCTTTTACGTTCCATGTGTCAGTAATCTTATCACCTGGAACATATACTCTATTTGGCTTCTTAAGGTTAAGGTATTTGGTAACATATTTCAAGTTTGATTTCTTCATGTTTGAATCGATTGCTTGTGCTCTACGAGCTGCATGAAGTGAATCAAGCACGTTATGTCCCCACATGATTGTTGGGTAGTAGTATTCTACCTCTCCACCAAGTTTAAGGACTGATGCCTTTTTCTTCTTATATATTGCGTGTTTGAAATATTGTAGTGATAGTTCTGAGAAGTCTATACCATAGTGTTCACAGCGAACAATGAAGAAGTTCCAGTCGAAGTTTTCTGAGTTATGACCAACCACCGTATCTGGTTTCAATTCAGCCAATATTTGAAGGAATTCCTTGATTGCAGCGATTTCGCTTGCATCTAGTTCTTCCTTTGTGCTACCTTCCACTTCGATTATCTTCTCATATCCTTTATTGGTGCGTATACCAATCTGTTCAATTCTGTGTCTCTTTGGGTCAAGACCTTGTGTTTCCAAGTCAAAGATGAAACGATTGAGTTGGTTATAGGACTCATAGCCCTTGAAGAGTCTACGTCCAGTTGCAATCATGTATTGCTCGATTGGAGTAATACCCATAAACTCTCTATTTCCGCTTGTATTTACCTCGTCTTTCTTTTGTCTTGGGTGGATTGGGGTTCCAGCTTTTGAGAAGAAGCCTTGGAATACTTGGTTACTCATTTTTCTAGTGGTGTAGAAAAGGTATTTATAACCGCTTTCCAATCGTTCATGTTCCTCTCCGCTATCGTTTGAGGTGATTAGTTTTTTTACTTTGATGCCGTACATGTTCAGATACTTTCTTAGTTCAGACCTATTACCTCCGAACATTCTTATTGCGGCACTGTGTTTTACCCAAATAAATGGCTTAAAAGCATCTTTTCTGACTCTTTTAATTCCATTTTGGTCAACATAGATAATGCTAACTTCATCTTCGTCCCAAGCGCACTCAATAGATATAATGTGTTCCATTGGGTCGTGTCCGTTAAGAAAGGTGTTAACAACCTCAGTTGTAATCTCTTTCATGATTTGAATTGTTTTGCTTTTGTTATTTTCGTTAAACCTTAAGACATACCAAGATGTCATCAGTTCTAGTTTAATTTTTGCAAAGATATATAAAAAAAGTTAAAAAAACAAATAAAAGTAAAAAAAAAAAGAGTAACCACTATGATTACCCTTTCCGATTATTTAAATATTCTCCTAATGTCATACCACTACGTCTTGCATCTCTAACAATACAAAGACGAGAATGTCTTCCCATTCCATTTACGCCTTTTTTTACAAACTCAAGTTCTTCTGGGGTTAATTCGTCCCAACTAGGAACTGCAAATTCTGATTTTCCTTGTGGGTATGGATTTCCGACTGTTCCAGGAGCACCTTTCATCATATTGCAAAGGTCATCTGACCAATCTTCATTAAGAGATTCATTAAATGGAACTCTTTTTACATGACCGTTTTTAGGATTATGAAATATTTCACCGTCTTTATCGCCATAACCGCTTGATACGTAGTCACCAATTTTATTTGGTCTATTTTTCCATATTGGAGTTTTTTTAATTCTTTTTACATGACCGTTTTTAGGGTTGTGATAAATTTCACCATCTTTATCACCATATCCGCTTGATACGTAGTCATCTTTTTCTTTTAATATTCTATTCACAGATTCTTTTACTATTCTGTGTAAATCTGATTCTGTAAGTCTTATTATTTTATTCATAATACATTTTATTTTATAATAAATATAAATATTTATAAAAAAAATATATACTATAGGTGAGATAGTTAAGAGATTCAGAACTGAGGGGCAATGTTACAAGTTCAAGCCACAAACGATTACGTATATGGCTAATAAGCTTGGATATACAAAGAAGCAGTTTGGGGGCAAGATAGGTTACGACCAAAGTCTGATTTCAGCTATTACAAGACATTTTAATGAGGCAGTGGAGTATGAAACGAATGTCATCAGAAAATGTCTCAGAAGCCTCAAAAACAGACTCAAATGAAGCCTAGAGTGTTAGATTATGTCGGCTACAATGGTGAGAGAGACAATATAGATTATGATTGGGAGAAAAATGAATCTATTAATAAACTTACGAACAAATATGTTAATAATATGGCTAGAAGAGTATTAAAAGAAGGTGCAGAAATAGTAAACAATATTGATTTAGGATGTAAAATCATACAAGACCAATGGAGTTCTCCAGATGATTATTGGTATCTATTTATAACACAAAGAGTTAAAGATAATTT
>Ga0326512_10001040_pt1 | contig 22406 bp, 15 predicted proteins | sample 1_2617_0518_D_FD_203652 | JGI IMG/M metagenome (GOLD analysis project Ga0326512, IMG submission 203652) | Bovine rumen microbial communities from UC Davis, California, United States - 1_2617_0518 | ecosystem: Host-associated > Mammals > Digestive system > Stomach > Rumen | place: USA... | reverse complement strand
CCACAAGATGCGATTGTTGTAACAATAACATCCGCCGATTTATTACGTTCATTTTCCGATTTAGAATTATTAGAATTTATAGTACGAATATCCAAATCATAATCGAATGTAGAATCATAATTCAATTCAGTTGATATGAAGTATGAACAATCATCACATAATTCAATCAATGGCATAAAAATCAATACCTTTGCATGTGAATCATTGTTATAAATCTCACGTAATAATTCTTTACATACTTTGAAATGGGTTTGTTTTTTATCATTCTTGATAACCCATTTTCCATATGTTGCTGGATTCATCCCACGACCACCGGCAACTCGATATCGATATATATACTGTTTGACATGGGTGTCTATCTCAACGGTTATATATTCAACCCATTTCTTTGGCATATTATTATCCAACAACGTTGATGGTTTGTAATATAATGCGTTTGCAAATACGTGTTTGAATATTGAGTTTTCTTCTTTGGCAGAACGTCCATCTGTAGCAGTCAGATACAAATTTCTTTTGACATTGAATACAAAATCCATTATCAAAGTATCACGAAATTCCAAATGAGCCTCATCAATGATTTTCAAACCAATACCAAGATTCTCAGTAATCTTACCAGCATCCCTCATATTTCCAATACGTCTCATACCGGCTCTAAAGGTAGCATGTGTTAACAAATAAACATCATAATCACCATCATATTCACCACGAACAATCCTCAATAATTCTTCAGAGTCTCTTATCTCGTGTACGTAGTTATCATCCATCCCATTCATATTGTATAATGAATGATACCATTGTACTCGCAACGAATCACGATGCATAATGATTAATGTTTTGGTTTTATATTTACATAATCCAACACCCGAACAAAAAGTTTTACCAAAGCCGGGTTTCTTCACAAGAAACAATTGACTCACATCTATATTGGAAGAATGTTGATTTATTCCACATATGAAGTTTATAACATCAACCTGTTCATCATTTCGAGGAGCAATAATCTCCTCATACTCAAATCTCATATCATCATACTTATGATATTTATTCAATACAATCTTCACATTTCTTCCTAACAAACCACAAAGATATTTAATATTTACACCTTTATGAAGATATAAAGTATCATCCATATCATCATACAAATATCCTAAAGTTTTAGTCTCCTCAACATATTCATCTTCGTATGTCAATAAATCAGTAAGAGGTTGTAATAACATAAGAGATTCCTTCCCGGGAAATACAGTTATAGAAGTTGCTCTAATCGTAACTATAAAAGTCGTGGACATATAAAACCACCTCCTTTCATCATAATAAAACGTAAATAATCATATTCATTTAAGTTTTATTCTATCATTCAATATCCCAATATCATTAATCTCTTCAGTAGTAAAGTATCCTGTTACAGTATATGTGTCATCAACATAAATGTCAATCTTTATGTAAGACATCTTACAATCTTCATGAACTCTTTTAAATTCATTATCAATTATAACTTGCCTAATTCCATCAAGCGTATTCTTAATAATGTCATCACCGTACAAGTTATCATGTTTCTTAAGCTTATATTTCTTAAAGAATCTATTAAGCTTTATCTCATCAATATCAGTGGAATCATCTAATATGATTCTAACGTTGTTCGCTTTATTCATATTATATTCATTATTCATAATAATAAAATCCTTTCTCTAATTAAAATAATTCTTATTTAAGAATATTATAATTTCAAAATATATTAAGAATATTATAATTTCAAAATATATTAAGAATATTATAATTTCAAAATATATTAAGAATATTATAATTTCAAAATATCTTAGATATTTTGAAATTATAATACTTCGCCTCCTCGCGACCCCGCTCGTCGGCGAACCGTATAAACGGTTGCCGGAGCGATCGCGAAGGCGAATTATAATTTCTTCATGATAAGGTAGCCCTGATGATTTTAACCCCTGGGACATGTTTAGGACGTTCTGGTGGAATAGACATTGTTGATACGGGTAATGAATCAATATTAACAGTAGATACTCTACCATCTGCATGATTAAGTGTTATTGTCTGAGACTTGTCTACACAGAACACAGCAATCAAATCATCTTGTTGTGATAGTTTGATGATTGGTTTAGGATCACCAAACTTCTTTGTTGTTGTAAGGAACTTTGTATGATTGATACGCAATCTACCTAACTTAGTCACATATGCTAAGAACGGTTTATTGGCATTAATACAAAACATTCCTGATACTTCATATCCATTCATAATGAATTGACCAACAGCATCTACAGATAAAACCTTATTGAGTTCAGAAGTCTTAACCCTCTTACCTAAACCATCATTTGTATAGATAAGTATATCTGAAGTAGCATCAGGTAATTCAAGTATTGATACAATCTTTTCATCTGCATTTAATGGTATCAATGGTTTCTTAGTTGCATTAGTTGGTATCTTCCCAATTGGCATATACTTAATCCTACCTTTATTAGATAAAATGATTATATCATTTGATGGATTGGATACTGCTGATATACATTTGGACATTATATCCTTTCCTATAGAAGTTAATGTCATCGGTTTGTCGTGTGGTACTTTGTTTGTATCAACCCATAAGAAGTTTCCATTATCATCTATAAGACAAACATTATCGCCAGACACAGGAGTTACATCAGATGATAGATGTTCAGGATTTTCAGTTTCTGAAAACATTATTGAACCATCTGTCAATATCTGAACAACTCCTATGTTTGCAGTTTCCTTCTGTCCTATGTTGAGTATTTTACTCTTACGGGGATATCCATATTTGTTCTTAATGGATTTGATTTCATCAATGATTACATTCTTAATCTTTTCAGGATCTTCAACAACCCCACGAATATAATCAATCTCCTCTGTGATTGATTTTATTTCTTTTTGAGTCTTTTCATATTCCTCCAGAGTCAACTGATATAATCTGAGTTCAGATACATAGTTTGCTTGAGAAGATGTTATCTCACCATTATAACCCTTTACCAATGATGGAATGATATCCGATTTAGTTTTACAACTCTTGAATATTTTTATTGTTTTCTCGAGATTTGCAGGAGATAACATAAATGCCTTTCCTTCAAGCATATTATGTTCAGCAGATTTATCCACAAGCTTTCTCAAGAACCAACCACGTTTATCCTCAAGACGAGTCTTTATCCAAGAACAAAGTATCTGTCTTGGTGTATAGTGTTTTGTATTGAAAGATGAATCTACAACAATCATATTCTTAGTGGTCATTACATCTCTGAAACCGGGAACTCGCTTAAAAAGTTTATTTATAACATTATACAAGTTACAAGGCTTGCATCTGATGACATAACGGAAGTTTCCTTCAATCAATTCAGATTCATCATCAGCAGATATTATTTCTGTCATTGACATTGGTCCATCTTGGATTTCACGTAAAGAAGCATCTATTTTATCAAGGAATTTCAGATACGGTGTATTCTTGATTGTGATAACATAATTAACATTATCAATCTCGAATGAGGATTGTTCAATGAAAGTTGTTTCATCTTTAACGATGATATCACAACCAGTAGGAGAATCAGGAACCAACGTAACCTTTGCAGAAGGATTCTTCAATAGTTTGATTGTTGCATCAGCAACCTCATTAAGATTGAACGGGGGTATGTCTGATGATAATGTATATCCTATACCAGAAGAACCATTTAAAAGTATTATAGGAAACTTTGAAGGGAGTACAATTGGTTCTTTTGTTGAACCATCATACGAAGGTCTCATACGTACCTTACCATCGAATTCATCAAATAACACTTCTAATGCAAATTTGGAAAACTTGATATCAAGATAACGTGCAGCTGCAGCATCATCACCGGATGTAACGTTTCCTGAGTTACCCAATGATTCCAACAAAGGTATATTGTTTGTAAATGGCTGACATATTCTGGCGATTGTATCACCTAAACCTTGGTCACCATGAGGGTGTATCTTCATCAAATCACCCATAACAACAGAAACACGAACTTTCGTGTTTCTGTAATAACGATACATCTGATACAACAGTCTACGTTGTACAGGTTTCAATCCATCAATTACCATTGGGATTGAACGTTGAAGATTGATATTAACACCAAACTTCATCATCATGTCTGTTGCTAAAGGAGCCAATTCTACATCAGGTATATTGGCATCTCCATATTTCTCATTTTTCATTTTAAAAATTCCTCCTAAAAATATTAAATTTATTTAGATAAATTCGTATCAAGGTATTCAAAGTAATCAGATATACTTGGTGCATTAAAGAAGTTATACATCAAAGACATTTCATTCTTGTTCTTGTATGCATTTATTATCGGTCCTGATAAGTCTTCTTGATGTGGTTTATTCTTAGAATCGTGCCAAATATATTCTTGATTGAATGAATGATTGATACATTTTTTCTCTACAAATACTCTGTTGTCTATAATGCATTTATATAATAGAGTCATTGGATCCATATTCATCCCCATCTTTGATGAAGGATAATAGGATGCGGCATCTGCATCTAATACTCCATACATTATATTGTTTATCTTTCTACCATTGAGGATTAATCCTGTTGGAGAATTCTTTACAGTTGGTGCGACAAATGCACCTTTGAAAGCTGTATCTATATTTGGGTCAACAATAAGTCTACAAGATTGAACATATCCTTCTTCTTCAAAGATGAATTCTCTGATATTACGTACGATATGTGTTTCTTGGAAACATTTTGAATATTGTGTTGCAAACATATATGAACGAGCAACCAAAGATTGACAATCATTACTATGTTGCTCTATGGCAAGTTGGACAACAACGTCTCTGACGTTATATAGGATAAACTTAAGGAAATCTGTATATGCAAATTCTCTGAAAGTTCCTGATTTCGTTTGAGTCAATTTGTCTATACCAGCAACATCTTTACCTACAGATGACAATGAATAACTTCGTCTTTCTTGTTGAGATTTTCTTATCGCTGCAAACAGTCTCATTTGACACAGATAAACGGTGTAGGTTGATGTGAAGAACCAGTCTCTTGATGTTTTCATTTGGAAGTTTTGTGATTGATCTTCCTTATAGTACAATGTGCTTGTTTTGAATTCTTCAGGAATGATAAATTCTCTTGGATCATATCCCAAATATTCAATACGATTCATAAGATAATTATCATCAAATTTAGCATTCCAAGATAAACAGAACATTGGTCTATATTTGTTGATGTAATCAAAAACCGTTTTGATCAAATTTATTTCATCTTTGAAATCAAATATATGAATTCTGATATCATAACCGGATAAATATTTCTTGTTATCCGGATCATCTTCGACAATCATACGTTTGAATTCTTCTTGATGATTAACCAACCATTCATATTCGGTTTCTTGATGTTGTAATAACATATGAAACTTTGGATGAAGTTTGTACTTTGGTCTTGGTCCAAGTATCAACACTGCACATATCTTCTTATGAGGTAATATGATTGTTACCGCATTTACAGGTTGAGAGACATCCCTAATATCTTTAGGATCAACAGTCTTATCCAATACATCAACCTCTATATCAACAAATCCATATGTGACCTGTGATACATCTATTGAGTCGCCATATTGTTGCAACCACCTAAGTCTGAAGTAAACATCTGGAGTGAAGTCTGCTTTAAACACCCAAGGACATTTAAGCATAAAGTCATTGATTTCTTTCATTGATTGACCTTTGGCTTTATCAAGATAATCCTTATAGATACCACCAACGTTAGAAGCTATTGCTTTTGGAATCTGTGATACCTTACAATGTACAGGATAACATTTATCCATTTCAGCATGTGAAATCTGATACTTGTTTGTCCTGAATTCCTCTTTAAGAAACCATATATCTATATACGGTTCTTCGTATTTGACCTCAAGTTGATGTGTTATAGGATCGAGATATACAACCTCAAAACATTCAGGGTTTCTGCTATATCTCACATCAAATAATATAGACCCTTCTGGATACTTCAATTCATGTTTCCACATTGAATAAACAACTCCTTTTCTTTATTAAACAAAAATGTTTTTGGTAAAGAGTTACTGATACTCATCCAAATAAACAATATAAATATCATTTCAAAATAAAATTAAATATATAGAGGGGCATATGCCCCTCTATATTACTTGTTATATTTTTTGAATGTTGGATATGTTGATAGCTGCAGTAACATTCTTTCCATCTGAAGATATAACAACCCTATCTCCATTTATTTCCAAAACATAATATGTTGAAACATATGCATTGAATGTTTTGTTTGTTCCATATTGTATTGGTTTAACAACCCTTACTTTGTCACCCTTTTTAATGGAATTATTATTACTTAGAGAGACCCATCCTACACCACTTTTCAATTTACCATACTTAACACCATTGACAACAGATTCTTGGATAATTGTAAATATACCAGATGTACCAATGTTACCGGAAATTTTACCACCGGGAGCAACATATATTTTGTCTGTTGATTTAAGTTGTTTTGTATAAGGTAAATTTGTTTTATTCGTTGCTACAATAGTAAGATATTTGGTACTTATCGGAGATATGATATTTTTGGTTTTTGCTTCATTGAAACCAAGCACAGCTCTATCACCCGATATTGATTTAATATACCATTTCTCTTCTTTAATCCATGAAGGAATTGATTCGTTGGTATAATATATGGCATCAGAGGATATTGACACAAGATCTCCTACTTTAATACCTTTATCGTTTTTACCAACAACATTTGTTGATGTGTTATTGTTATTACTATTAGAAACGTTGGTTGATGAATTTAACTTAGCATTTACTTTTGCACATATCTCTTGTGCTTTATTGAATATATACGGACCAGGACAATTGCCAACGATTGTTATATTATCATTTTGACGAATTACGAAATATCCAGTTTCAACAGTAATACATGAAACTTTCTTTTCATTACAACGAGAGATATCAGCATTGTCAAATCCTCTGGCTGAAATTGCACAAATATCATCTTCATTAGCAGTAAGAAAAGCATCATACTTTTTACCAATAATAACGTCTGCAAATGGTACAGACACAATTTCATCATCATCGTTATATACCAACACATTATGATCAATTGTTGCTTCAAGTCCTCCAACAGCAAAAGTCTCTGCCATGTATGGTTCTACTTTGTTTTGTACTCTATCGAATTTAACTGTTTTATTATCTCTATTGAATACAGCTACCATATCACCAATCTTAATAGATGATAAAGAAACCCATCCTGCGGGTGATAACACATATGTTGAATCTAACGGTAGACACAGTGTTGATGTAAAGAATCTGTGGAATGTAAGAGAGCCATATTGATCACCTGTGTATGTCAATTGTTTAATACCGTTTCTCTTACAGATATCAACAGTCAAATCAATTGCTTTCTGATATACCTTATCGGAAATGGGCCAGTTTCCACCAGTTGATGAATTGGATATTTCCAGGGTGACAGCTCTGTTATCATTCCATGGTGAAGAAGAACACCATGAACGGTCTCGTTCATTACAAAACAGCCCTACTCTTGCATCTTTATCAATTGCATAGTTAGCAGACATATCTCTACCGGGAGTATGTACTATTGCATCAAATTCTTCCAGAGATAATACCCCTGCCATATGATGCCAAGTAACCTTTGTAATCGGCTGATTACGTGGACTTGAGCAGAATGGTGATAAATTGGTATATGTAGCCAATGAGGAATTAGTATAAGACATAATAAACTACCTCCTGATTTATGATTTTGAAGAAGATTTTGTTTCTCTTCTTTTTGGATCTATTGGATCTATTCTGTATTTTTTTAATATTTCATTATATTTATCTTGAGTTATTTTTCCTTTACGGAAATCTGCAATTGCATTTTTAACAATCTTTTCAGTTTCTTTATATTGCTTCGTTAATATTTCACCTGCTATTCGTTGTTGAATCTCGAATTTGTATGTTGCATTTAAATCATCAATATTTTTAAATGTTGATGATTTATATCTAGTCATCTGTTTATTTATTATATCAAGTCTTTCATCATCAGTCATTGCTTCATATTGTTTCTTTATAAAATCACTCTGTGAAATCAATTGTTTTATAAATGGACCTAAAACCATATAAAGTGGTAATGCGTATGACAGGACATTCGTTAATGGTATACATTTATTAGCAAGCGTTTGACATCCATTTACGAGTTTTTGAATATTCCCTAAAGTTTTTTGTTTTTCACTTGATGGGTAATCTTTAATGGCTTCTTCTATATTTTTATTACGTAGAATATTATTTGCACCCGATGCAAAGCTTGATAAAAGTGATACTGAAGAAGTAGCTAACATTGCCATGTTTACCGTTGATACTAACGAGGAGTCAAGAAACCTTGCATCTGGTTTTTTCTTATTTTTTATAAGATCTTCGCATTCACGAATATAATTTTGGATATTATTTGAATTGGTGATATCTAATTCTTTTGACACTCTCATCAAGAACATACCAGCAGCTATCAAAAACCCAAAAGTCAATTCCCATCGTTTTTGTTTTTTGAATTTGAGTTTACCTGTTTTCTCATCAATGACTATCTGTTCATCATCTACGAGATATTGGTTAATTTGATCAATACGTGCCTGTCTATCAGCATTAGAAAGTTTTGCAATCTCGCTTTCAAAACCTTCTATATCTTTAACAACTTCTTTGGCTTTTTCTTCAGTAATTTTCTCTTTTTTGAGTTTTCCTTGAAATGATCTTATTATGGATCTTATCAATCGAAAAAGCAGTGTTACCGCTTTTTCGATTTTACTCATGTCTTTACCTTGTTCTTTAACGTCTTCCTTAATAGCTTCCCAACGTTCTCCTTCTTGGAAAATATCAAAAACATTTGTATCATCATTTTGATGACATTCTTGGATTACTTCAATTTTATGATAAGAATCTAACATAGAAGTTATTACATTTATTTCGGATTCAGCCACTAATATTTCTATGTCATTGATGGATGCTTCAATTTCATCAACATATGTAATCATTAATAATCGACTCCTTCTTCATCTTCATCATCGGATAATCCAGAAGTTGTTATTTTGCTCCTCGTTAAACGACTAATCGGAGCTCTTGTAAATTTATGCCAACCTGTCTCTTTTCCTTTTTTATCCTTATATTTATCAAGTTTCTTTTGATATTTGTCGATTTTATCTTTTGCTCTAGCTGTCTGATTAGCGATTTTCTGTTCTTTCTTGTATCGAGCTTTTTCACCTGCAGCACGAGCTTTCAATTCTTGAGCTTCATTTCTGGCTTCATTACGTTCCGCTATTTCTTCTGAGTGCATTGCATTACCTGCAATATCATTGATGAGATTCTGCCCACCTGATTCACCAGTTATTCTTCCTCTACCAATAAAACTAAGTACCTTAGCTCCCACTTTAGCACCAAAAGAAGTCCAAGCTACAGTATTCATTACATCTCTTAATTGAGTCACAAGTTCATTTGCTTCTGCAAGTTTCTGTGGATTTTTACCATTGGCATAGTCCTTTGCAATCTTCTTTTCAAGACCATTGACAATTTCTTCCAGAGTTGATTTCAATAGAAATGAAGCATTCGGTAAATCTTTTAATACTTGACCTAATGCATTAACCGTTATACCAGAAGATTCCTCATCAAATTTCTTATCACCAGCAAGAATAGATTTGATTTCGTTTGCAAGAGCTTTATACGGTGTATTTTGCATAGTCATTTCTTGTTTAACACGGCCAATTATTTTGATCAATGAAGTGACAAGTACGACCTTATTTAACATTCTACCACATTTTTCTTTGAATGTCAATTTCTTTGTATTTGGATCAAATGTTACATATCCATTGAATTGTCCATTGATTCCCGCTTGTAATCTTTGGAGTTCTTCAGGTGATGCATTATTGAGTACAAAACTTGCTCTTTCAGCATCATTCATTACATTTGCAGAGAAATCTTTAGTAAATGCATTTTTAATTGCTTTACCAATTGCAATAACCAAACGAGGTAAAAATTTGACAATCTTTTCAAAAGTAGAATCGCCAGTATTCTTACCTGTAGCTTGATCCATGATACTTTCACCTTCTTGGAATATATCAAATGATTCTATATTATCACCCTCATAATATTCCTGAATAACCATGGCTTTATCATACGTATTCATCAATGAATTAAGCACAATGATTTCAGATTCAATGGTAATATTATCAATACTATCAATAGCATTGAATAATTCATATTGAAAGTCCATTACAATCCTCCTTTCATTATTTATCAGAATTTAGCCACATTATAAATGATTCTGTTAACACAACTTCGTTATCGTTTATGAGTTCTTCAAGATGTTTATCCAAATCATCAGCTTCTTTAGGATTGAAAGTTGTTTTATTGTATATTTCTTCAATCTGTGTAGTTTCTAATGATGAGAAATTATCTACAATCCATTGACAATATTTCCTTGTTTCAGAATCAAGATCTTTGTTCTCCAATAACTTCTTAGCAATCTTCACACCAGCATATGAACGTTCCATTGTAGTTGGATATGAAGACATTATTGCTTGATAATACTCCTTTTCCAACATTGCAAGTTCATTAACTTTTTCTTTATCAAAGTCATTTGGAGTGTATTTCTTTTTGGATATACCTACAAAGAATTTTATTGGTAATTGATACATACCAGCAAACAGATCGCAATAGTATTCTTCATATAGATTTATCTGTGAATATTTCTTATGTATACCAATCATTGCAACATCAGTTATTGCTTCGGTAATGAAGATTAAACCAAAATACCAAGTTGCAAATCCAACTGTACTAGTTATCAATGTAGAAGTACCTGCCGGAAGTATTGAACTTATAACAATAGAACCAGCTGTAGCAACTAATTCTAATACAAGTCTTCCAGCCTTATGTCCAGCTTTATGTTTTTTAACTTCCTTTTTGTATTTCTTTATAAGATTATCAATATAAGTATCAGAGTCATTATTCTTGGATTTAGCTTTAGAAACATTACGGAATTCTTTTACTAATTTTTCATCATCCTGAATAGAAGCTAACGCCATTAGATTCTTAATCATTTGCTTTTTGGCAATTTTATTTATAAGCTTACCCTTATACTGTTCATCCAGAGAATTAACATAGTTTGATATTATGATTCTTCTGTCCTTAACAGTTTTGGTATTTGATGCGAGATTCAATGTAGCCATTAATGACAATCCAGTAGTAGCAGTTTCTCTTCTCATTACACATGCAATATTATGGAATATTTCATGGCAAATGATACTAACCATATTCTGTCCAAATATTTCAAGGTCATTAGGAGCCATGTTTTCAAAAGCATGTTTATCACAGACAATATCAATTGGTAAACCGCCTAATTGAAATCCTTTTGATTTGGAAATAGTTAATTTGTTTTTAATATCATTCATTACAGATGTACCAACCATTGGTGTTGCTTCATTTTTAATATCAAACCATCTAAGATTTATTCGAGTATTGAATTGCTTATTCAAACAATTAATGCCGTTTTGATAATTCTTGCTGTTGATGAATTTATCAATATCCATCTTACCATTCTTAACATCACTCTGTTCATCACGTGCTGCATTAAAGAACTCTATGGCTTTCTGGATATTGGTATTGTCAAATTTCATATGTTTGATTTCTTCTGGTTTGATTCTTGGGCGTTTACTATTATCATCAGCTTCTTGTACAATAGATTGGATTGGTTTAACATAATCAAATCCTTGTTTTTTAAGTAATTCATATCCAAGATTAGTAGTACCATTAAATCTATCAATAAGATCAATGTATCTACAAGATTCCTGAATATTGTTGGCCATATTATTTGTATCACCAATATCAGTAGCACCTATAGTATCAGCAGGTACATCTGGTGAAGCGTTCATATCAACACCATTTGTTATATCATCTTCATCAGAGAAATATGATGGTTTACGCATTAATGGATTATCTAAATCAATATTAGGAATTACATTTGACATACGCAATTCTTTTACTTTCATAGCAGCTGCTGGTGAATTAGGCATATCAACTAAACCTGTATCATATGCCAATATCTCGCTACCATCTGATGCGATATATCTTCCAATACATTTACCCTTTGCAGGGTTTGCATTTGCAATTGCATCAGTTTCATTACCTTTTGCAATACAATCTAATTGATATTCTGATAACTTATCATCTATTCTTTGGGATATATAATCAAGGACACCTCCAATTGCACATACAATTGCTTTTGTATTACCGATAGATTTCTTCATAGGTGGTGCTATGATATTATCATTGACAACACGAATACTTGTTGCTGTATCATCTGCAATGATATTTGAAGGTGGTATACCATACATTGCACCAACACATTCTAATGCGGATATCAAATCACCACATTCAGAAACTGCTTTAGTTACTTTTTGAACAGCATTATTCTTTGGATTTGTATTTAATAAAGATCCATATTCTTTACGTGTCATTTATATTTCCTCCTTTCAATTAATTCATTAAGTAGCAGATGTTTCATCAGAAACACCTGTATCAGTTGATGATGTTGATGTATCATCGGGAGTTTCAATAGCTTCTGGATTATTTGAGGTATCTTCAGCTTTAGTAGCTTCTCCATTACCAAATTGCTGTTTATATCCAGCTACTATATCACGGTACAGATTATAACTCGTTGCATAGAACTTACTATTCAACACATTAAGTCTGGTTGTTTCATATACATTAGAAACCTTTTTGAGTTGATTATATAATTCATTTACTTTATCAGCCATTGATTGATTATTTTCATTATTTGTATTATTTGAATTTGCATTAGTTTCCAACTGCTGTTGTTTCTTTGATATTAAATCAACAGCCTTTGTCATATCAGCCGCTGCTGTTTTAGAAGCTTTTTCGATGAGATTCATTGTATCAGTCAAATCTTTAACCAAATCAATCCATTGTTTTACTTGGAGTTTTCCTGTATACATTTCAGGTTTTGTTGTTTGATGATACAGACAATAGTTGGTGTACATCTCTTTCATTTGAGCTTCATCTTTTCCTTTGAATTGACTTCTGACAGATTCATCTTTAGGAGCACATAAAGCCAATAATTCTTTTGGATCAGCTTTTCCAGATGTATCATCAAGAATCTTCTGTACTTGTTCAGCGATGTTTGATTGTTGGAATACATCCGCAGGTACATGGAATTGAGGCCAGTTAGTTACTGTTGGATTGAACTGCTCTGCAGCAATTGCATTTTCGATCTTTTTATTTAGATCCATATTGTTCTTAACCCATTCAACTTCTTTCTTATGGTTTTCATTAAACTTTGTAAAGAACTTTGATAGAGAATTGGTTATCCATAAAGAGAATTTACGGATTACTGCAGACAGCTTTGTTTTCATCGATTGTTTAACTTCATTATTATTAGCATTAGTAAATTTAACAGTTGGCTTACCTGAGTTATTGTTACTTGTGTTAGGAGTTGTTGAATTTGTATTATTGGTGTCTTCTTCCATGATGAAACTTTCCATACAGATATATCCTGGTGTAGCAGAATCTGGCATGTTGTCATCATACATATAGACTCGAGTGTTATTGTAATATAATTTCAACATATTACGTGTTAATATTTCACCTAATACAACAAGAGTGTCTTTAACCATATCCCAATTATCAGTAAAATATTCAGGATATCCCTTGATGATACTTCTGATCATTGCGGTTACTCGAATGATATTATTTGCTAATTCTTCATTGGTTTTCAAATCACATCCACCGTAGATTTTGTATATTGTATCTAAGGTATTCAATATGGGATGAACACGGTGATTGCCAACACCATCACGTCTATAATTACCATCAAGGAAATTATTACCTAAAGTGATATTATCCAACCAACCATTTTCAGTTCTGAATGATGTCATTTCTCTTGGATTCTCTACATGAGTTCCTTCAATCTTTGTTTTGTATGCTTCTTCATTTTCACGTTCATATGAAGGGACTCCTCTGAACAAACGGGATATCAATGAACAATCAATTTGTGAGTTTGGAGATTCTGTAGCATATTTATGTACTAATATTGATATAGGTGAACGTTCATCTTTCATTATAAATCTTATAGCATTATGAGTATCTGAGAAATCCTCGGTTACATCTTGAAGAATCACATCTCTGATATTACAATTAAAAGGTATTTTGTTACGAATCATGAAATCGTTTGTTTTAAGTAAACAGCATTCAGTTACCAATTCTTCTGTTCTTGTATTATTTACCTTAGTCTTATACCCAACCTTAGGAGAGGCATATCCAATTATTTCACCAATTGCAATTGTATTTAATGTACAAACAAACAATAGAAATTCTTGAATATAATGAGTTAATGCAAATGCATAAAAAGCACCGCCATAATTGAATGATTCTACATCATTAATGATACTGGGTAAAGAACTTATAATCTTTTTCATATTAGCAGTAAAATGTAAATCATTAATCTTCTTTACATCTGATTCAATATTCTTAATACGTTTAACCATTTCTCCTCTGGAATATACTGCTACATCCGGTACATCGTTTTGACATATAAGAATTAGATCATGAAGGTTTTGTTCTTTTGGATTTACATAACGATGATCTTTGGACATTAACAAGGAATCTTCAAAAGGAACACATCCATTTTCTTCTATAAACCTTTTTACAGAAGCTACGGTAAACATTTCAATGTCTGCTACATTACCATGAAACATATCATTTTCCAATGCTTTAACTAAGTTTGATATGTATGTAGACACATCATTAGGAGTTATGAATCTTAATTTATAAGAACAATTACAAATACCATATTCATCATCAACAGATTTACCAGAAGATACTTCATTTAGTATATCCAATGATTGTGTATACATATCAATCATAGAGTTAAATGTTTCATTAAACGATTGATCAAATTTAAAATTATTCTTATTCTCTTTAGTCGGTTTAACAAAAGCTCTGTGATTTGTCATTTTATTATCTCCTTTACAAAATAATTTTAACCCTATATGTAGGGAATTATCATTTCGTTTGAGAACCCTGTTTATATGCAATTTTACTATGCTACACCACCCACTACTAATTTCCTATTATTTTGATTTTCTATGTATATATTATTAATGTGAATAAAGGAATACATAATATTCTTTTATATCTTAATAATGAAAGGGGTTTTCCTATGACAAATAATGAAAAACTTAACATGATTATCAATGTAATGAATATAAGAGAGGATGAAATACTCCATCGCGATTATTATTCAATCACAATTAGATCTAGAGACGAGGACGAAGACGACCTCGCAATCACTTTCAAAGTGAATAATGATGGTAGTTTTACCACCTACATTCATGATGAAAATGATAAGCCAAAATTCCATGTAGGTTTTGGTGTGTGATATATGAGGGGCTGTACAGCCCCTCATTATATTATTTTTTTTTTTGGTTTTTACATACACGGACAAAAACATAATTATTCAATACATAATTATTATATATGAAAGGAGCTGTTATATTTGAGAAATACCAAATGTCCATTTTGTGATAGGATATTTAAAGATAAACAACGTTTTTGCAATCATATTGCAAATCAACATAATGACCAAGTTCCGGAGGCATATGAACCTTTAGAATGGGCGTATTCATTATTGGTACATAAAGACGTCGGAAGACTATGCGTCCAATGTAGAAAGAACCCGGTTCATTTTAATCAAGATACTCTTAAATACGAAAGACTGTGTGATGATCCCAAATGTAAAGAAGCTTATACAAAAATGATGAAAGACAGAATGGTCAAAGTATACGGTAAAGAACATCTTTTGAATGAAGCTGATATGCAACGTAAAATGATTTACAATCATGCTCAAGCCAGAGATTACTTATGGGATGAAAAATACAAGTTTCGTGTTATTGGTTCATATGAAGAAGATTTCCTTAAACATCTTAAATCATTGGATTGGACTCCAAATGATGTAATTTGTCCATCACCAAACAATTATTGGTATAAATGGAAAGATGGATCTCAACATTTGTACATTCCTGATTTTTTTATTCCTTCATTATCATTAGAAGTAGAAATCAAGGAAAGTGATAATACACATCCAAGAATGGAGCATTCACGAGAAATAGAATATTTAAAAGATGCAAGAATGGAATATGAGACAAAAAAGTCAAGTATTCATTACATAAAAATCGTTGACAAGAATTATGAAGATTTCGACAGAATATATGTTAAATCAGATAATAATAAACCCGATTAAAGGTGGTGATATAAGTGGATCTAATAGACAATATAATTGTTGAACGAATGAACGCTGAAGAAGCGGTTCGTGATTCGATAGACCGATTATATTACAAACAACAACAAATCATTGAATATTCATCATATCCAAAACAATTTGATTGTTTTCAAGAAGGAGCTGTTCAAAAAGTTCCCAGAGAACTCAGTATGTTTAATTTTGATAATAAACATATTTTGAAAGCAATCAAGGCTTTCAATAAATTCAGATTGACATTGAGTGATGAATTAGATGAATATAAAAAAACTCAAAATGAAAGTAGAGTAGATGCTTATAATGATTCTATGATAAGAAGTGGTGAACATGATTCAGTAGCAAGAAATATTGAATCTACAGTATCAAGTAATAAAATATTCTATTCTAATAGATTAACATCTTCAGTTGTTGATGGAGCTCATGCTACATTGATAACTAAAATACTTGGTAAAGCCGAAACATCTGTAAGTTTACTTACTGCAGGAATTAATGAATTGAGTAAACAGTTTGAATGTAAATATAATCCAATATACAATAATAATGGAACAGGTCTTCTTATGAATCCTATAGGTATTACAAGTCAAGATGCAACTTTATTTGTATCTAAATCAGAAGGATTTAAATTAAAAAATGCAAATTTTGATATACAGATAGACTTGGCTCAATTATTGATAATGTCTCCTGAAGATGAGAAACTGTTTGGTCAATTCGTCACAGGTGTTTTATTACATGAAACATTCCATGGGTTGATAACATTAATACGTTCTAAAAATGAAAAAATATGGGCATCAATAAAGAGACTTGTTGAAAAAGAATCAAATGATGCTCAAGGTAAAATATTAAGTTCTAAATCATCATTTAAAACTTTTAAAGCAAATATAAAAACATTCGTTGTTAATTTCATGGCTTCTAATCGACTTCAAAAGAATGATTATAATAGGAAGAGGACCGTCAACCGATTATGTTATTTATTGGCTTTATCAGGAGATTCAGCAGGTGCAAAACACTTTGTTGATCAGGTCCAGAATGGTGCTGATAATATCACCGAAGATGAAAAAAGTCTTGACGAAGCTATTAAACTCTGGGAAAGTATCAATGTTACATATAAGGCAATAAAGATACAGAAACTCGCGGGGTATGCATTAATAATTATTTTATCAGGATTCTTTTTTGGTGCTGGAGTAGTTATGAGTGGAATTGCTGCAGGTGTTGCAATAGCATCTGGTATTGTTTTAGGTTGTTACATTGGTCTATGTATGTTAAAAGATGCTGTGACAAAAAAGATTAAAAACTTTTTCGTACGTTCTAAAGATGAATCATATTGTGATATGTTTGCTGCGATGTATCAATTACCCATATCATTCGGAAGTGTCAAGAAACAAATGGCTTTGTATAATAAATGTCCCGATAAAGTAAATCGTCTACATTTATTAGAACAAAAGTTCATAGATATTCTTGGTGATGAACATCCTAAAATAATTGATAGAGAAGTCGTTTCATATAATTCAGCTAAATATATACTTGCAAACAATAAGCATCTGAAAAAGGAAGTCAGAGATTATTTGAATTATATTATAGACTCCCACGAAGGTATTGATAAGATAGATACTCAACGGTCTAAACGAGGTAAACAACAAATAGATCCTGAACTTGCTAAGGATGTTGAAAAAGCTATGAAAGATATGATTGATTCTACAGGATTAGCTATCACTGAGAGTTACATATATGAATTCTGTACATTCGATCAATCTTATTACGATTCTTATATAAATGATTAATTAAATGAAAGGATGTTATAGTATGAATAATATGATAGCAGAAGAAGTATTAAATGCTATCGATAATATCGATGGCATTGTCATTGAATCGGAATTAAATGTTCTTCATTCAATGTTATATGCAACAGACAAAATGTCTCTGATTATGGAATATTATGAGGGTGACGATATTGATTCTTTCAATATATTCCAAGAATCATATATTCAAGAAGGTGAAACCCTTGATGCAATAAAGAAGGATGTTGCAGAACAAGGTAAGAAATACGATTCTAAATTAATGAAGATTCTAACTTTAATACCAAGAATACTAATATCACTTGTACGTGCCATCACAGGTAAACTCAAGAAATCAGAAGAGATTATCAATAATACAGACAAAGCTCTTTCTGATCAGAGTGATGAAGTTATTAATGCATCTAATAATATTTTTGAAAATCTATTAAATACAGCCAAGGATCATAAAGGATTGACGGCTGCTGTATTAACTTTTTCCGCAGCACTCGGTGTTGGAATTGGTGTTAAGAAAAGTGGAGTAACTTTAGATGAAATTAAAAATCTCTTTTCAAAGCATGGAATGCCGGATCTAAAAAGTAAACAAATGGAAAAACTTTATAAGTTATCAGATTCCATGCAGACGACAAATGGAAAAAAATTAAAAGACTACATTGATTCATTCATTAAATTAAATGATGAATTAACTAATAAATTGAAAAAATCAGAAAATGTATCTGAAGAAGATAAGAAAAAATTTACGACATATGTTGTAATGATAGCAAACAAACTTAGATTTTTAAATGATGAAATTAACGAAGATGCTACTCAGTTTGATGATGTCGGTGTTAAAATCGATGACAAATTAAAAAAATATTTGAAAGATGTTTATGAATTTTTTAATTCATATAAAGAAGCGGCAGAATCTATGTCTGAAAATACAACAGATCAAGATTTGCAAACACGCCTTGAAGAAGATAAAAAAACTCTTAATAGACATATAGAATACCTCAAAGAACTTACTGGTGATAAGACTCATGCAAAATTTGAATTAAACTACGATAAAGGAAAAAAATGCATGATGACAAACATAGATTTTTCATCTATGTGTGAATATACAATTGATATGTTGAACGAATTTAAAACTACGATAACAAATGTAGGAAAAAGTTTTAGTAATGGTAGTAGAGAAGAATATGAAAATGCAATAGCTTTATTGCAAAATATGAAAACCTATAATACAGAAATAAGAGTCTCGAAAAAAACAATTCCATTATATAAATCAATTAAAGTTATCAAAGATTCATCAGACGAAATATATAAAAAAGCAAATGAAATTGATCCAGTGATTAAAAACCTTAAAATCGGTAAAGTTGGCTATAAAGACTTTAATACAGCAATCAGGAAAGCGGTTAATAATGTTAAAAAACAAGTCCAAATTTTTGAATGTTATGTAATCCTATTAAATTCTATGATTGATTTAGTAAACTTCATTGCTGATAATACTTTAAAATCAAAAATCAAGAAGAAACAGATATCGAAAACTTATGAAAAAATACAAACAAATCCTAATCCCATGTTTAAGAGAAATGAAGATTAGTGGTGATATTTGATGAATGATAAAAGAAAAAAGATTGAAGATTTGGTTAAAAAGACTTTATTGCTCATGGATCCAACAGGAATAAATGCAAAGAAATATCAACAGATGTTTCAATCAAAGAGTGATCAATCATTTAAAAAATGGATTGAAGGTTTCTTAGCGGATGAAAAGAGTAATATACGTTTAGACATTGAAGAGTTCGGTGATGGAAGCCGAACTCTTAAATTTGAAAATGTGGAAAAAGCTGCTGATTATCTCGGAATAAAATTATTTGAGTATGTTTATCTTCCACATGTGTCAAGTAATCCTAACCGACCCATAAGAACTAAACAACCTGTATTGGTTGGATATCTCAATATCAAACGCACTCAACAGCTCGTCACTAAGAAAACTGGTCTGGCAACAAGTGATACGAACCGTGATGATATGACAGGTGCTGCTAAAGGTAAAGCTAAAGGCGGTACTACTTCAGGTATTGAAAACGAACTTCTCATGGGTGTTGGTGCAGATGTTATAGTATCTGAAATATCAGGTGCTCGTGGAGATAATGTTGCTGAATACGATAACATGTTGTCTTCCATTAGTGAAAGTGGTTCAGTCAAATTGGCAGATATCAAGACTGGTGTTTATGATAAACCAACCATATTAGCCGCTGATATGTATTTCATGGCTATGGGATTAAAAACAGATCTTGTATCAGAATCATATTATTCAGTCGATAAAGTTAAATCTGCAATGAATCGATCATCAGGTTGATTTAGTTTATTATATTAAAAGGAGGAATTATTTTTGAAAGTAAATATACATGGAAAAGGTCTAATTCCTAATTTGGGTTTAGCACCTAAGTTTGGTGTTGATCTAAATGAATCCGAGATTCGAAGTCTACTCAATTTTTCTATGTTGAGAGTGTATGAAGCTTCCACTGGTAATTTCATAAATAAGAAGAACGTTGACAATTTCTTCAAAATCAAGGATATATCAAAACAGAAGAAAGTTAAACAGAATGCTCCTGAAGAAAAACCAATAACAAGTGTTATTGAAGAATCCGTTGGCGTATTTGAACGACTTCCTGAAATTCCTGAAAATGTTGATGTTGTTACAACAGAATTATTTGTTTCAAACAATATCAACGAAACAACTGAATCCGATATTATTATTGATGAAATATCAGCATCATCTATTGAAGAAACAGTTGTATCAGACAAAGTAGACGCTGTTATTGAAGTTCCTTACGTAGAGCCTTCTGACGAAGTAGGTGTTACAACAACAGAAGAATCTAAATCAAATAACAATAATAATTCTTATAATCGTAAAAAGAAAAATAAGAAACGTAATTCATGATAATAAGGAGAAGATGATATATGTTTTTCCTTGAAGATGGTTTCTTTACAGAAGAAGAAGCTTTATTATTCATACAAGAAGCAGTCGATGAATCAAAACAACAATTACGAGATTTAATTATTGATCCAATAATTGAAGTTTTGGAAAAACCCAGAGGAAGAAATGAGTATATTTCATATGGTAATGAATTCCTTGAAGCAAACTCCGAAATGTTATCTAGGGAATATCCAACTAAACCAGTATCATTCCCTCGAATGTATGTTGATAAAATTTTCAATATGTTTGGATTTGAACAAAAACAATTCAAGGAAAACTTGAAGCTCCTTCTTAGTCATGTAAATGACAAATCAAACTTTTCTACTATAATAGCAAACCCTACTAACGTTATACATGGTATCGTATTATATTATTCAGATATGATACAACACAGACAACTCAGAGATTCTGCTCGACAACAAATGGGATTGTCTGTGTACAACAACGTTTTCAATCATTTTTTCCATCCACCTCATCCAACAGATTCTGTCATGGCTTATGTGTACATGAATCTTGATAATTCATGGAACTTGGTTAAATCAGAAAACTTAATAAATTGGATAAGTGATACGATTGAAACATCTTATGCATTTTGGAGAACGAAACTCTCATTGGATATGTCAATGAGTGTATTGGCACAATTCTTGAATAGAGTTCGTTCTTCATTTAATCAAAACATGCGTTTACTTGCAAATCGATATTATAATAACTTAGACAAAGCTTCATTGGTTGGCGAAGATGTTGATAACAACGATGAATATCTTCAGACTACAAATACAACAAAGATCAGAGAAGGTTTGATAAGAATGATTTCCAGTGGAGATCAATTATATACAGAAAAGAGTAATCTTTATTCAGGTATTGCAAGACTTAAAAATGTTAAAATGGAAGTATTATATCAATTTGCTCAACAGGTTGAAAAGAGAGACATTGCTACTATAATGGATGTAATATTCTATGTGTTCATCGTTAAAGAAGGTCATACAATAGAAGAGATAAACTCAACTGTGTATATTCAAAGAATAACAAATTTTCCTACTGCTGTTGATAGAGCAATTGCTGGTAAACCTGTTATATTACCATTGTCAAAAAAATATAAAGCTGATCAGATGATCGTAAAAGCATATATCTGTTTGATTGCTACATATATAATGACAAGAATAAATGATATATAATATTATACGAAAGGAGAGAGAAAATATCTTGGATAATCAAATTTTATTTTCAATTGATAATTTAAATGATATAAGAAATGAATCAGAATTCTTAGTCATTGAATCATTGCTTAATTCTTATGATAAAGCATTAATGATAATGGAATATTATGAAGGAGATG
>Ga0326512_10001039_pt1 | contig 22421 bp, 26 predicted proteins | sample 1_2617_0518_D_FD_203652 | JGI IMG/M metagenome (GOLD analysis project Ga0326512, IMG submission 203652) | Bovine rumen microbial communities from UC Davis, California, United States - 1_2617_0518 | ecosystem: Host-associated > Mammals > Digestive system > Stomach > Rumen | place: USA... | reverse complement strand
TTTTCTCCGCCCGTCGACGGACCTGGTAACTGGTAATGATTAGCTTTAATATCTTGGATTCTATTATCTAAATTCTGATTGATATTATTGAAATCTGGTAATTGATATTGAGGAGAAGAATTATAAATAGAGATATTATTCTGTTCTAGTATTCTTTGAGTATTTAATAAATCTGATACTTGTTCTTGAGAATACTTCTCTATTCTGTTTATTGTATCTAGCTGCTCTTCTGAGCAGAAAGGTTTGTAGAAATCTATAAATATCTGATATCTTCCTAGGATATTATCTATAGGAATAAATAACTTTCCTGCGTGAGCTAATTGGTGAACTGTTTTAGATAATGGAATTAGTCCTACTAATAATTTATAATGTAATAGAGTAATTTCTTTTGCTACTAATTCTACTTCTAGAGATTCTTGATAGTATACTCTTTTTCCGTATACTATAGATACTATATCGTATAAGGAAAAAGGATAATGGTGAATTTCTATTCTTATATTATAACTGTCTTTAGAAGATACTTGAATAAAAGAGCAGTTATCCATTCCCATATAATCTTTAAGATATTTAATCATAGTTCTATATTCGAAAGAAGATCTAACTTCTTGTTCTATATTCTTAAAGAATTTGTTTACTTGCTTAGTATCTTCTAAATCGTAAGTAATATAATCATATTCTGGAATATTATTGAATTTTAATTGATTATTCTCATTATGCTTCTGTACTATAATACTATCAGGATCTATCATAAATATCACCTCCTTATTTTATGGGAATGTAATCCTGTTAAAATAAGTTTGAATCATATATTATAAATTTAAGAAAGGAGAATAAATACTATGGAAATCATTAATGTATCTTTTACTATTACTATTGATAATATTAAGATTAATAAGAAGAAAATATAATATGAAAAAGTTTAAATGCTTTGTAATGCTTTATAAGTATTATTACGATTACTATAATAGAATAGGAAAGTTTATGGATGATAGTACGATGAGGAGGGTAATATTGGACGATATAGGATGTATAGATGGAGATGATAATATGTATTTCTCTACTGTAGATAAGAAATATAATTTTAAGATATATAGAACTGAGAATTATTATTTTGGAAATAATTATAATTCTATGTATAATATTTATATTGAAATTTATGATAGTATTGGAGTTCCTGTACTGAAGATGAATTTTGATATAAATACTTGTATTGAGATTTTATATAATATATCTATCTGTCCTGAAATATTAATAGAAGATAATGATAATAATATTGTATATATAAATCCTAATAATAGTAACTTAAATGCTTATATGATATCTGTAACTGCTATATTTGGAAATAATCCTAGTAATGAGATTGGGGAAAATAGTCCTATCTATAATCTTATTAGCAATAAAGGAATTTATGATAAAGACGTAAGATTAGAAATATATGAAAGATCCTATATCTATGATAATGTAGTTCCTATGGTAAGTATGGATATGACTTATGAAGAATTATCTGATTTCTGTTTTAGAGTATTCTTTATAGCTATAATAGATTTAGATATTCCTGACGAATTATCTGATAAAATGGAGGTAATAGAAAATTTTTGTGTAAATTGTGGAAATATGAACTCGTGGTAATATATAAAAGGAGGTAAGTATGAATCTAGTTAAGATATCTTTTGATTTATGTACTATAGGAAAGGTTAAAGATGATAATAAGATCTTAGATGAAATATTATCTATAATATTAAGATTAAGAAAATTAAGGTAGATATCGATTCTGAGAATACGTAAATAGATACTAATAATTATACTATAATTTTAAATGAGGAAATATTTTAAAGTTTTAGTGTAATTATACGTATTTATTAATAAAATTGATTGTAGAGCTTATTTTTGAAAGGAGTATTAATTATGCTGAGTTGGGTAGATGTAAATTTTAAAGTCTTAGTAAACTCTGAAGATGAAGAAAGATTAAGGAATACGATAAATGAATTTTTATATGAATTGAATAATACTAGTCCTGATAATGAATGTATGGAATTAGATAATGAAGCTACTAGAATTGGAGGTGTATCTGAAATAACTTATAATATTACGAATATGGAAGATAAAGAATTTGAGAATATGCTGAAAGATTACTTAAATAGAAAGGAAGATGATAATAATGGATAAGGTCTTATATGTAGGATTTAATGTAAATATATCTGACCGTATTAGTCCTGGTAATGCTATTACTAATAATATATCTATTGAAGTTTTTAATTTCTTGAGTTATTTGAAATCTAAGTACGGGGCTGCTGGTAATGGGATTATTGATATTAACGGTATTAGTATAAATATAGTTCCTAATATGTGTTATAATAATGGAGGTAAATAAAATATTATGGTTATGACTAATGAAATGGATTCTTTGAAATGTAGTATTAAAATCGATTATTATATTCCTTTTGATTTTACTGAAGAAAGAGAACAAGCTTTTGAAAGTATTGTGGATAGTTTATATAAAGCTATTGGATATAACGATGGAGTTAGAATATTAGCTAATTATACTACTAATACTGATATAGATATTTATAAATCTAGTAATAGTAATATATCTAGAGAATGTTTTAAGAGTACTATAAAGGCTACTTTAGAATCGATTAGTAAAACCGGAGTGACGGTAAAGGATGTAAGTTATTCTGTAGATTTTTATGTAGAATTCTCTAATTCTGATAATTTTAAAATTAGTAATAATGAAAATACTATTATTAAAGATTCTATTAATAATAAGAATGATAAGAAGGACGATAATAATAATTTGGTAAATGTAGAAGTTAAATTTAATGCTATTACAGATAAGAATTTCGTAGAAGAATTTGAGAAAATAATCGATCATAAAATTGATAGTCTTGTTGATCTATATAGTTTTCCTGAAATAAAGACTATTTATAATGCTAATACAAAAATAATAGAAATAAGTAAGAAACTTGATTATTCGGATAAGTAATAGATAATATACTATAATAATGTAATATTAATCTTATATTAAGGAGAATTTGTTATGGGAAAAAAGAATCTGTTAACGACAAAGATTTCTATTATAGCAAAGGAAAATGATTATGCTGATATTATTAGCGGTATTATCGATGATTTCGTTAATAAAGCTAATAACGGTGAAGAGTATAACGATTACGATATCAGAAAAGCTATACAAGATAAGTGGTTGCTTACTTATCATGGAAATTCCAAATATTCAGATGATGTTTTTGAGGATAAGACGAAACGTTCTATAATGGAATATATAGGTCGCCATATCACTATAGATATCACCAAAGTTTTAATAGAATTCGTTAAGAAGGAAGTTAATAGAAGAACCAGTAAAGTTCCGTCTTATTTCGATATTGATATTGAATGTAAGACGGATAAAGAATATGTTGATGTTGTATTTGATATCTTAATGAATGATTTTTTGGAGGAATTTGAAAAATGTGGTATTAAAGTAAAGATAGAGGAGTATACTGATAAACAGCGTGGTATGTTTAAAGATATAAGAACGATCAGAATAACAGATTTAAATAATCCTACAGGTTGGTATATCGATGCTATGGATATAATAGATAGGGTTAGAGGTGGATGGAAGGAGTGTCTTGTTAAAGATACCTCAGGTAAAGAACATAAACTTTGTGTTCATGTGTATTTTAACGAAATTCCGATGATATTTTAAATTAATAAGGACTAGGTATAAACCATAGTCCTTATTAATTTTCATAATAATATAAGTATAAACCTTTATTTGAAAGGAATATGATAAAATGGGTAAAATAGTAGAAGTAAAATTTAATGCTATTGTAGAAGATGATTTTCTGGAGGAGTTTGAAAAGATTATAGATCATAAAATTGATAGTTTTCTTAATCTGAGTGAATTTCCAGAGATTGGTTCTGTATATTATGCTAGAACTAAAGTTCTTGGTGATAATAATCTCGGTAATGAATTAGGCTCTGTTAATAAGAAGGAAGAAGAACCTGAGGATAAAAAGATATCTTATAAAGAAGAGAGTAAAGAATCAAAGTCTGAAGTAATAAAAGATATTAATAATTTATTTGGTGGTTATGGTCATATAGAGAATACTAATATTACCTTAGATAATATTGGTAATGAGAAGTATACTATTTATTTTATTAGGAATACGGTAAAAAACAAAGATATTTTCTATAAGATAGCTGCGAAGTTTACTGAAGCTATAAATAAAGAGAAGTTGTTCTTTGATGCTTGCGTAAGTTCTGATTCTGATAGATACGGTATCATTATCTATAATACTTCAGGTGTATCTTGGCTTTCTCCATCTTTAATCGGTAATAGAGATAGTATTGCTGGATTAGAAAGAATACTGAAAGAGGTAACCAGAGAATTTGGAGATGTAGAGTATATTATTGAAGTGGATAATACTATAGCGTATACTAATAGTAAAGAAATATAAATATATAGAAATAATTATATTAGTCTCTAGGAGTAAAATCCTAGAGACTAATATAATATGAAAGGAGAATATAATATGATATTTAGGGATGGAACAGTAATTGGTAAACCTGAAGATTTTATGGAATTTAAATGGAAATATAAAGATAAATTATTAGAATTATTTAAAGATGAAAATATGGTAAACGACTTCATCCATTTATTAGATGAAAACTCTGAAGCTACAACAATAATACATACTATTGGAGATTTATTGATAAAATTGTTTTTCTTTATGATAAAATATCAATATTTATCGGAAAATCAGTCTATTACATGCATTAGATGTATGGATCATATTGTTGGAGAGTTAAGTTGGTGGAAAAAAGAAGCTAGTAGTATATAGAATCGGATAGATGAGGGTGAACTTATAGATAGCTATGAATTTGCTAGAGATAAGTTTTTATTTAGAGAACTTATGAGACCTGATATACATGTATTAAATAAAGTAATTCCCAAATTCTATCCATATAAGCAATATACATTAAATTCATATACGAATTATGAAACTATAAAAGAATTTTGTAAGAAATATATGAATAGTGATTTGCCTGAAATTGTAGATTATGTTGAAAGTATGTCAATAATAGATTGATATAATAGTCTCTAGGAGTAAAATCCTAGAGACTATTATTTTATGAAAAGGAGTATAATTATGACTAAAGAAGAATTGGATTGTTTTGTTGGAGAAAATATGGGTAAATTAAAGGACGAAATTAATGATATACCTAATCATTTTCCTTTTAATTTAGCTAAAGAATTATCTAATCAGTATAGATATTGTGATATACAGAAATTATACGATGTTATAAATGATAAATTATATCCGAAATATAGAGCAGTTTTAATATTAAGATATAAATATAAATATCCATATAAACGTATAGAAGAAACTTTAGGTTATAGTACTGGATATTGCAGTAAACTCATGAAAAGAATCCTTTATAGGCTTAGAACTTATTATGATATCTATTTATATGATAAAAAATTTATTATTTCTAATATAAAGGATTATGACTATAAAATTAATATTATGGAAACAGATATAGATATACTCAAAATGCATAAAGATTATCTTATGGATCAAGTTCTTAAAGATAATCCTAATATGTATAGATCAAGTTTAACAAGCAAAATGGATAATGCTGTTAAACTTATGAATACTGATATCGATGTTTTGGATCTATCTCCTAGAGCTTATACAATACTTAGTAAAAGGTATAATAATTTATATCAATTAAGTCGTGTTACTATAGAAGAGTTATGTCAAACAAGATGCCTTCGTACAGATACGATAAAAGAAATTGTAGATAAATTGTATTATGAAGGTATTTATATTGAGCACGAAACGATAAAGAATATAGAAACAGGACAGGTGAAGTATATCAGTAAGAATGATAAGGACAAGATTGATTATAAATCTTGGAAATTGCTTTAAAGTAAATTATAGAGATAGAGTCTAAATGACTCTATCTCTATAATAATGTATCTATAATATTATAATCTTTCTATTCTTCTCTGTTTATTTCTTGCTGTTAATGGAGTCATATATTCTCTATCTACTAGATTACTATAAATACCAGCACCTAGTAAATAAACATTGAGCATATTACGAGCTAAACCATCTGCTTTAGTAACTACATAATCTTCTTGAGATACAGATCCTTTATCTACTATAGTAGCAATCATTTCTGCAGAAGCTTTCATAGCATCGGCTTTTACAGTTCTGAATTCGTCCATAGTATAATCAAGTCCATAAGAAGCAAGAGATTCAAATTCTCTATCTGTTTCTTTAGCAGCTTTATCTTCTTGTAATAATAGACCTGTTCTCATATCTCTTCTACCAACTCTCATAGAAGCATTATTTTTCTTAGAGAGCATTTGTTTCATACGTTTAATATGAATATATACAACCATACATTCTTGTGATTGAACTGGTTTACCATTAGCATTTACATAAATATGAGGAAAATTAACTCTCTCTAATAGAGGTTTATTTATTATCTTAAAAGCATCTACAATATCATACATCTTAGGTTGAATCTTGAAAGCATCCTCATGAAATCTTAATGGTAATCTACGTTCAAAAAACTTATAGAATTCGTCGTCCGACATTTTAGAAAAGAGATCTTTATAATAATCAGAATTAGTATGAGTTTTATCGACCGTATCATATACTTGATATATAAGACTTTCTATTTCTTGTCTAGTCTTTTTATCAAGTTTATTGTTCTTCAAGTTTGGCATACTTTTGTTCCTCTTTTCTTCTACGAGCTTCTTCTTTTCTAATCTTTTCAAGATTACTTTTAACCAAACGTACTATAGCATCAAAAGACATATTATTAGTTTCATATAATCTATCGTCGAATTCTCCTTTAGGAATCTTTACAGTTTCATTTACTGAGTTAATCTTAATAGAGTAATTAGAACTAGCTCCACCAACAAACGAAACATTAAATTTAGTTCCTTTAGGAATAAGATTACTAAACTGCATAATTATATGTCTTGGTATAATAATAGGTACGAAGTTATTAGTTTTATAAGAAGAAGCATCTAATTTACTATCTGTAGCAATATTTTTAACTTTAGGAGGTGAATGAACAACTGTAGTACTTTCTCCATCCTCTACAAGAGGAAATAATAATGGTATATAGAAATTACCTGTTTTAGCTTCAAATACATCATCTTTCGTCCAATAGTATTCGTCCAAGTATCTATACGCGCTTAATACTAAATCATTCATTCTTTCTAACGGTAACAACGGTAAATAAACTTTCCTCTGTAATATAGCAACTTCATTTGCTAGAGTACTATATTTATTGTTTATATTACCATAATAATCATTGTTAATATTAAACTCACTTACACCCATTAAAATCTTACACCCCCTTTAACGACTATTTAATGAGATGTTTTTACGGTACAATACTAATATTATAGTAGTAGATAGTATATTTTAAGGAGTATATGATATGAATATGTTTATGAGTCCTAATGGTCCTGTATTTGTATATGATAATGTAGAAGAATTGACTTATAATTTCTTAAACTGTATGGGATTATCTGTAAGACCTGATGGTAGTGTAATAGATACAGAACTTAATATCTCAGGTGGAGCTATAATAAAAATAGCAGATAAAGCACTAAAAGCTAATACTAATTCAAATAATATCCATTATGCTGGTGAAGGGGAGACTATGCTGGATATTATTAATAATTATAAAATGCTTAATAGTCTATTAGGATTATTCTTGGATAAAGAAAAGATGTTTGATAATAAAGAAATGCTATCATTCTTCCCCGAAGATTCTGTAGATAAAGACGGTAATCGTATCAGTAGATTAAGTGTAAGATTCTCTGATAATACTCAGGTTAATTCTGATTATTATTATAATAGATGCTTGACTATAGTGGATATTATATTTAAATTAGGAGAAGAAAATGTGGATATTCACAATTTTGATTCTATAGAAGGTATTAAATAATGGCTAAATATAATAGAGAAATAGTATATTGTAAAGACTGTATTCATAGACCTATAGCAACAGATGAAGATATTTGTGATCATACGATAAGTTTTCCAGATTGGAAATGCCCGTGTAGATGTGAAGATAATTGGTATTCGTGGGTTCCTAAAGATGATTGGTTTTGTGGTAATGGAGAAGATAAAAATAATATAGAGGAAAATAAATGATTGAATTAACACAGGAGCAAGAAACCGTTATACAGCAAGCTGTTCATTGGTTTTATAATGAGTCTTCTCAAGTATTCGAAATAGCTGGTTTAGCCGGTACTGGTAAATCAGTAATATTAATGGAAATAGTAAGAAGATTACAATTACAACCATATCAATATATAGCAGCAGCGTATACCGGTGCTGCTGCTGTTGTAATGAGAATGAAAGGATTTCCTACAGCAAGATCGTTACATGCTTCGTTCTATCATTATGAGAAAAGAATTAAACAGGATAAAGAGTTTAGTACTCCTTTTATGAATACTAAGTTTAATATTCCTCAAGAGGAGTATGTATTTGTACCATTAAGATATGGAGATATTTCTAAATCTATAAAATTAATAATAATAGACGAAGCCTTTATGGTTCCTGAGTCTATGAAAAGAGATATTAAGAAACACGGTATAAAAATGGTGGTAGCTGGAGATCCAAACCAGTTACCTCCTGTTGCTGGTAATCCCGCATTTCTTACCGGATCCAATATACATTACCTTACTCAGATTATGAGACAGAATGCTAAGAATCCTGTATTATATTTAGCATCTAGAGTATTAGATAATGAGCCTATTCACTGTGGAATATATGGTGATTGTGTATTAGTAATAGAAGATAAAGATCTTACAAATGATATGGTATTAAATGTGGGTAATATTGTCTGTGGTACTAATAGAACAAGAGATATGTTTAATTATACTATAAGACAATTAATTGGTAAGCAATCAGAAGCTCCAGAATATGGAGATAGAGTTATATGTAGAGAAAATGATTGGGATAAAGAGAATGACGGTATAGCATTAGCAAACGGTCTACAAGGATTTATAGTATCTCCAGTAACCCCAGATAGATTTTTTAATAGTAATAATCAGAATAAATCTAATAAAGGTATGGTAGGAACTTTTAAGATGGATTTTCTACCTGATTTATTGAGATATCCTTTTAGAGAATTAGACGTAAATTATGAATACATCGTATCTGATTATGCTAGGAGGAGACAGATAAAAGATGATAAGTTTACTAAAGGAGAATTGTTTGAGTATGCTTATGCTATAACTACTCACCTATCTCAAGGAAGTGAATATCCAGCAGGTATATTCTACGAGGAGTTCTTAAGACCAGAAGTTCAAAGAGCTTTAATCTATACTGGTATTACCAGATTTAAACAGTCTATGATCTATGTAAAGAAAACTAAAAAATATTATTAAAATCATATTTAATAATATACTATAAATTAGTAGTAGTTATAAATATATAAATATAAAGGAGTATTTATTATGGGAAAATTTGATATTGACAACAAACCTAAGAATCCGTTTGTGTATACTGGTAAGAAACCTATCAATCCGTTTTATAAAATAGAGACGGAAACTAACGGTCCGGATAGATTTGCTATTATTAAAACTACTGATAATGGTAAATATATCCGTGGTAATATGCTGTTCTATAACTATAAGGGAATCGAAATATATACGGATATTAATAATGCTATATTCGTAGATACGATTAATGATACTATTACTATTAGAGATTATAGTAAGACGTTAGAAGAGATTAATCCTACTGATCCTGAAGATAGACAGTATGTTCTGATCATAGTATCCGATGAAGATGCTGAAGATGATGGTCTTAATATGTATACTTGGGATGCTATGATTGGAAGAACTACTATGTATAATTACATAGTAAACAATATAGATATAAAGTATATTGATCCAGATAAGTCTATCGTATTGACAGATAATGTAGCTTTGAAAGATGCTCTATCAGTAACACAGTTTGTTAATTATTTGAAGAACGGTAACTTAGTTCCGGAAGACGATTTCAATATAGATAATTATAGAAGTGGTGGTGAAGAAGATGAATGATTTTGCTCCTCAACAAGATAATCAGAATAAAGCAAAACAACCGGATATTAGTTATTTTGGAGCTATGAGAAAGAAGTTCCAAGATGATAATATTGTTTGGTATTTAAAACCTGAGCAGATTCAAAAGGCTGCAAAAGATAGAATCTTCCGAGAGATGGTAAGTGGAGTTATAAATTACTCCGAGAACGGAAAGTATTTCCAAGACAGTAAGTTTCTAGAGAATCTCATTCTGGCGGCCCAAAATGAACTTACTAATAATATTATCATAAGAGATGCTCTTAGAATATATAATTATACGTATCCTGGTCATATGGATGCTATAAAATTAGGAGCAAGATATGAGAATCTTTCTTATGTAATGAATATTATATATAATAAACTGAATGAAGTAAAATTTACCGGTAATATTGGTGTTTTAACAGACATTCAGCGTAATCTTGGAAATTATAGAAACTTATTATAATATTGGAGGATTAAAAAATGACTAAAGAAACAGCTCAGAGTATTATAGATAAATTAAAAGCTAATAATATAGAGAAGTTCCTTATCAGATATGAAAATGCAAATAGATTTACTGTAAGTAAGACTGACACTTCTCATATTTATTTTGCTCCTGATTATATTGTAGTATTAGAAACTTCTAATAATTATGGTAATCCTAACGCTAGATTTAATGTAAGATTTATAGATTATGCTAGTGTAGAAACTATTACTGCTAATGAGCTTAACGTAGTAGATGCTATCAAACTTCTTAAAGCAGAAGGATGCTACGATGAAGATATGCAGAATATCATTAAGAAGCGTGGTGGTAAAGTTGTGATTAAGCCTGTAGTTAATAATACTTCTTCTTATGGAGAAGAATATGAAACTGTTGTGAATGAAGAAACTGGAGAAGAAGAGAAAGTTAACGTTATTAAGGGAGATCAGCCCGGAAGAATTACTACCGGAAGTAGTAAATAATTACAATACATACATTTTAATACAGTATATCGTACTGACGAAATTGTTTTTAACCAGCCTTAAAACGGCTGGTTAAAAATGTTTTCAATAATATATTATAATAGTGATATAGGATGTAGCAATATTTAACAGAGTAATTTTATATCAGAAAGGAGAAATAAGAAATGGCTTATTTCAACAATGGGGCTGCTCCGTATATGCAGCAGCCTAACAACATGTATCAGAATAACGGCTTTATGCAGGGACAGGGAGTTCAGTATAATCCTGCGTTCCAGCAGCACAGACTGCATAATGTATTGACCGGAGATGAGATCGCTGAACTTATGAAGAGCGGTAATCAGTTCTCTCTTGCTATCACTGAAAAGGATAAGAAGAGAGCTGCTTGCAATCACCAGAAAGCAGATGGTACTGGTGATGCTCTTACAGAAGATGTAGACGGCAGGGTTGTATGTGGTATTTGTGGTTATAAGTTTAAGCCGCTTAATGCATATCAGACAACAAAGGAATCTCTGCAGGCTGCAGTAGATGATATCAATGACGTACTTCAGACTATCAAGCTGATCTGGTTTGATATCGATAGTACAGTAGCAAGAGAATATTTCCAGATCATTCCTCTTATTGAGAAGATCCCGGAACTGTTTGAGATTGCTGCTAAGAACTATGTAAAGCATGAGTCTTCAATGCCTTGGGGTAACAATACAAGGAATATGTCTACTATGCAGGCATTTGCTATGATCAGCAATATGCTCAATGGTGGTATGCCTAATATGTATCAGCAGCCTCAGCAACAGATGGCTTGGGGATATAATCAACCTAATCCTAATATGTATCAGCAGCCTGCTGGTAATATTAATCCGACTAATGGATTTGGTTATCCGGGTGCTGCTCCTGCAGGATATCAGGCTCAGACTCAGGGCTTCCAGACTGTATATGGACAGGATCCCAATGCTCAGCAGCAGATGAATCCGCAGAATATCATGCCTGCTTATACTCCTCAGGGAGCTCCTCAGCCAGCACCGGCTCCGGTAAATGCTCAGCAGCAGGGTGCTCCGGAAGCAGCAACAGCTACAACTGACGGTAATACGAAGACTGTAGCTGCAAGTTTTAAAGCTTAATAGAACTTATAAAGGAGTATTATAATTATAATAATTTAAATTGAGAAAATGAACGATCGATAATAGGATTTCGATAAAACAAGAATTGGGGCGACTTGTAGTAGATAATAATCTATTTGTGTATTTAGTCCTTCTAATCCTATCCTATATCACAAATTGTTTTCATAATTTATACTCCTTTCTTTAAAGCGGAATATGTATGGAAGAGGCTTTATAGTCTCTTCCATCTTATTTCGCAAAATTTATAGAAATATAATAGTATAAATAGATTTATTTTTTGTAGAATTATAAACGTACTAACTAATCTTATAATTAATCTGAAATTTAAAATTAATTTAGATCATATATTATATTTATAATAACCCCGAAGATTAATTTATAAGGAGAATCTAAATGGCTAATCAGCTCACACAAGAAGAAATTAATGCTATAAATAATTATAGTAAAGAAATTAAAACAATAGAATCTTACGTAGATGCTGTAAGACAAATGCCTGGAATGTATGCTGGTGGTACAATGGCAAGAGGTTATCTATCTATGATAAGAGAGATCTATCAGAATAGTATAGATCAAGTAATCTTACCAGAATCTCCAGCAAACTGGGTGTATTTATATTATAATGAATCTACTCATGAATGTCAGGTTCATGATAATGGATTAGGTTTACCGTTTAATGATATAGTAAGAATACTTACTACTCCTAATACTAGTAAGAATTATCAGAAGAAGAAAGGAGAGTTCTCTAACGGTAGACACGGTCAGGGAGGTAAAGTTACTAATGCTTTATCTTCTAGATTAATTGCTGAGTCTTATAGATATGACGGAAAAGCTGTAAGATTTGAAACTAAAGAGGGTTATCCTATAAAGACTAAAAAAGGTAATCCTTATAGTATTCCCAATCCTAAGAAATTTCAAGGTACAAAGATTATGTTTTGGCCTTCTGAAGTTTTAGGAGATATTGAATTACCTTGGCAGACAGTGTATAAATTAGCGAAACAGATTGTATCTAGAACTCCTATAGGATCTATTGTAGATTTTGAAGGTGTTGATTCTGCTGGAGGTATCCATAAAGAGCATATTATAAATAAATATGGTATTGTAGGGGATCTTATAGAGCATACTACGAATCCTATCTGTAAACCTATTATGGTATATGCTAATAATGGGGATATGAAGTTAGAAGCAGCATTTGTATTCGATGGTGGTGATAAAGACGAAGGACCTTCTAATTCAGAAACTGTAGTAAGTTTCTGTAATTTTACCCCTTGTCCTATAGGAGATCATACTGAAGGAACCATTGACGGTATATGTAAATGGTTTACTAAGTATATGAATACTATATATCTGTCTAACAATACCGGACCTAAGAAACCTGCTAATGGTAAGAAACAGAAATCGTTATCTATTATAAGTTCCGATATTAAGACAGGATTAGTATTATCTATTAATGCTGCTGTATTGGAACCTATATTTATTGGTCAAGCAAAAGAGCAGTTAGCAAATCCAGAAATGAATCCATTCTGTAGAGATACTGTAATAAATAGTCTCAATGAATGGAGTAAACAAAATCCTCAAGATCTTGCTAAATTATGTAAGTATTTCAAGGATATTGGAGAATTAAGATTAAAAGAATCTGGAGAAAAAGCTAAGATTGTAAATAAATATACAGCTAATGTACTTACTGGTTATCCTGCTAAGTATGCAAAGCCGTTGAAAAAGAGAAAAGAGTTTATTATAGTAGAAGGAGATTCTGCTGCCGGTACTGTAAAGAAAGGTAGAGATGTAAATACTCAAGGTATATATCCTATAAGAGGTAAAATGCCTAATGCTTTTAGAACCAGTAGAGCAACTTTCTTAGGAAATGAAGAAGTTCAGGGAATTATTAAAATAGTAACAGGTCAAGATGCTTCCCATTACAATAAACATTTTGATGCAAATAAGGATATAGAATGGGAGAAAATCATCGTCATGTCGGATACAGTTAGTGTCCAAAAATACTTTTCGCAAGACCATGCGGGTCGTTTATATTAAACGGCTAACGGTAAGAGCTGAATAAGACTGCTATATGAAGTCGAGAGAAGATATATAGCCATAGACCATAGACGAAGCAGCTCTCTAAGAAAACCTAAGGTCCAGATTATTCTGGATAGCTGGGTAATACCGTACCAATCGTAAATCTAACTAATAGGTTAGATTAAGCGAAGGGCGTAACGACTATCTCCGTGAGGGAGAGTGAATTAACACCATAGGTACATCCCCTATTGGTACGGGGGTGGAAAGAGTATTCTAGATTTATATCTAGTAAAATATAGTCTGTGCTTATTGAAAGATAAGAATAAATGGCTGACGTAGACGGTAGTCATATCGCATCATTATTATTGAGATTCTTCATTCTATATATGCCTCAAATTATACAAGCGGGAAAATTCTATAAGGCCGTACCACCATTGTATAGTATTCCTATAGGAAAGAGAGAAGAATACTTTACAACCAATATAGACTTTGTGAGATATATTCAAAAATTATTTGCTAAGAGTAACGATTTTAGACATTTGAACAAGTCTCAGGTTACTAGTAAAGAAGCTACAGTATTCTTTATGAGAAATGAAGACTATGTATATTATCTTGAGAGAACAGCAATAACGTTCGGTGTAAATCCTGAATTGTTGGAGTTCGCTCTTTTTGAATATTATAATAAGTCTTCTAATTCTGTAATAAAGAAAAAGCTGGTTAAACAGTATAGATTTATGAATTACGAGAAGAAATATAATATTTATGCTTATACTGGAATTATAGGTGAATTCAATGATCTTCCTATGAGTGATAAACTTATAAGTGAATGTAAACCTGTATTGGATATGATAGATAAGAATAAAGAATTATATTATCTTGTAAATGGTAAAGAATCCAGTATATATACTGTAATGAAGATGTTTGAGAAATTACAACCATCTCATCTTCAGAGGTATAAAGGACTTGGTGAGATGGACGCAAATCAATTAGCAGAATCTACTTTATTGCCTGGAGGCCAGACAATACAAATGATTGGAGATGGTGGAAAGAAGATTGAAGTTACTGGTAATAGAACTCTTATTAGATATACATTGGAAGATGTAAAGGAAGAGATTGGTATTATCAGAAATTACGAATCTGATTTCTCTCAGTTGTTCAAGTTTGTTGGTACTGTAAGTAGACAGGATCTTTTAGATTAAAAAGAGGATTTCATTATGAAACCTAGAATAGTATATCCAACAGAGACCGTAGTAAATATATACGATCCTAATATTCTTTGGTATAAGATTAATGATTTCCCTGGATATGAGATTTCTAATAACGGGTATTTGAGGTCGTTTAAATCGTCCAAAAAATACCCGTACGGTATTATATTAGAATATTATCATAGTAACGGAAATTATTATTCATTAACCTGCTCAAATAATAATAGATATGAATTATCTTCAGAATTTATTTGGGATAATTTGGTTGACAGATTTCAAACTCCTTCTTTTGGATATCAGGTGCAAGATAAATGTAGAAATTCACGTATGGGAGTATTACCTAATAAACCTAACGATAACGAAGAGTTAGAGAAAAGAAGAGTAAAATCTCATAAAACTAGATCTATTAGAAAAGATGGACAAAATTTAGATTATAATGATTTATCTTTTCCATCTTTCAATATTCCAGATAAAAGTCTGGAATAATAATATATTATAAGGAGGAATATTTATGAGTAAAAAACCATTATTATTTCCTACCAGTAAAGAGAAACCTAGTTCTAAATTAACTTGGAAATCTATCCCTTTCTTTAGTGGATATCGATTAGGATTTCCTGATCTTGTAGTAAAAGATATGCGTTGTCCGGAAGAATATCCTAATGGTGTTGTAGTACATCAGGGTATTGCCAAAGGTCATTTAAAGAAACATATAGGTCAAAAGTTCGTAAAGATAGTCGGAGATGATGGTGTTGTATATAAGTCTTTTATCAATGATATCTTAGATCTTGTAGTACAAGATAATACAAAAGATAAAAATAAAGAAGTGTTTGAGAGACCGTTTACATTACCTAGTGACTTTAGACCTGTTGGTCAATATAATTATAAGAATAAAGGGGAAATTGTAAAAGAGTATTGGAGAAATAGGAGGGAATTTTAATGCCTTTGCTTGAAAACCAAAGTGGAATGAAAGACCTGCAGAATTATATTAGTGAGAATAAAGGATTACCGATGGGTCCTGATGGAAAGACTCCGGATCTTTCTAAACTTCCCAGAGATTTACAGTTTGTAGTTCAATGTAGTGCTGGATTGGGTGGAGATACTCCTGTATTGGTTGTAAATGAAGGTACATTATCTAATATGAGACGTATCTTTACTTTCCAGTCCAGTAAGAATCTTCCTGTATTTGCTATTAGAAATGATAAGGTTGTAGATAATGGTGAGATTATTGGACTTCCTAAGGAAGTAATGGTGAACGATATTTATGAGGTGATATTCTCCAATGGATATCATCTTGAATGTACTCCCGGAACATCATTCCGTAAACCTGATGGTGGTTATATGCCTGTATCTAGTATGAATAGTGGAGATGAAGTTGCTGGTTATTATTTCGATGCAAATCAGGAACAGGTTGGAGTAAAGGAAACTAAATATACTGTAGTGGCAGCTAAGAAGTTGTTTAAACTTACAGAACCAGTATATTTGTTTATGAGCAAAGATAATAACATGTTATTACCGTATGTAAATGAAGAAAATGGAACTATCTCATTTGTTTGCGTCCAACAATAAGAAAGGAACGATCAATGGGAATTGAAACTATAAAAGAACAGGATGCTGCTACATTATATAGGGATGATATTGTAAAATATCTTATTCTTATTAATAGACGTAGAGCATTTCCAGAAATAATAGACGGATTAAAACCAGTTCAAAGACGTATCATATTTGATATGTTTAGCCAAGGTGCTACTAGTTTTAATAAGCGTGTAAAATCATCTGCTATTGTAGGTGATACTATGAAGAATTATCATGCTCATGGTGATAGTTCTATTTATACTGCTATAGAACCTTTAGCAAACTGGTATAAGATAAAAGTACCATTAATAGCTCCTAAGGGAAACTGGGGAAGTTTAATGGGAGACGGACCTGCAGCAGCAAGATATACAGAAGCTGGATTATCTGATTTCTGTTATGATTGTATTATTGGTGAATTGAAAGATACTAAGAGTGCTGTAGACTGGATAGATAATTATACGAGAACCAAACAGGAACCTGAATATCTTCCCGTTAAACTTCCTATATTACTTATTAATGGTTCTTTTGGTATTGGTGTTGGTATTAACTCTAATATTCCTACACATAATCTGATTGAGGTTTGTGAAGCTACTAGAGCTTTAATAAAGAATAAGAATACGGATATATTATTATATCCAGATGCTTGTCAACCCTGTAAGATTGTAGGAGATCAGAAAGAGTTTAAGAAGATATGTCGTACAGGAATGGGAAAATATAAAGTAAGAGGAGAGGTATCTATCTCTACTCAGAAAGATCATCCTATATTGACAATAACTTCTTTACCAGATGGAGTATCTACTAATGTTATTGTAAATAAGCTTAATGATATGATAGCTAATAAAGAGCTACCGATGATTATGGATATATCAGATGCATCTACAGAGAAAGTTCATATCATTATTAAGCTTAAGAAAGGTGCTGATCCAAACTACGTACGACAGGTATTATATACTAAAACACAAGTTCAGGTTACAGTATCTGTAAACTTTCAGGTAGTAAAAGGAGTAAATCCTTGTAGAATTGGATATAAAGAATATCTGTTAGACTTTATTGATCAGAGAGCTCTTACTAAGTTTAGAGTATATTGTAATAAGAAGAGAAATCTTAGCACTAGAATGAATCAGTTAATAGCGTATATTAAACTGATAGAATCTGGTAAGATAGATGAGATTATTAATATGATTAAGAAACAGAATACTATAGATGAGAATGCTCTTATAGAGTTCTTAATCAAAAAGGTTAATCTTAATGATCTTCAAGCTAAGTTTATTCTTAGTACTGATATTAAGAGACTTAGTAAAGGATATTTGCAAAAATATAAAGCAGAAGCTTCTGAGATTAGTAAAGAGATTGATAGATATGAGAAGATTGTATATGGAGATGGATCTGATATATTAAAAGAGATAGATCAAGAACTCTTAGATATAGAGAAGAAATATGGATCTCCGAGAATCTGTAAAGTATTAAAGGAATCGGAAGACAATAATATTCCTCAAGGTATTTTTAAGGTAGTAGTTACTAGAAGAAATTTTATCAGAAAGATTCCTGATATAGATAAAGTTGGAGTAGTAAAAGGAGATGATCCTAAGTTTATTCTTAAGGTAGATAATACAGAAAATATCTTACTGTTTGATAATAAAGGTAAAGTATTCAAATTACCTGTATCTAAAATTCCTCTAACAGATAAGAACTCTTTAGGTACAGATATAAGAATACTCTGTAAGAATCTTACTGCAGATATTATAGCTCTGTATTATGAACCTATGCTTAAGAAGATAGTAGAAGGTACTCATAAACATTATCTTACTATAGTAACTAAAGATAATAGTATTAAGAAATTAGATATGGAAGATTTCTTAAATGTATCTTCTTCCGGACTGATTTATACGAAACTGAAAGATAATTCCGATGAGGTTACGGGAATTACGATAGCCCCTGCAGAATTAGACGTAGTGATATATTCACAACAGAAAGCTCTTAGAACCAGTATGAAGAATATTCCTCTATTTAAGAGAAATGCTGCTGGAAATAAAGCTATGAATACTAATTCTGATATAGAAGGATTATCTGTAATTTATCCCAAGACTGATTACATTATAGTAATCACCTCTAAAGGAAGAATTAATAAGTTTCCTATAACTGCATTTAATTCTCATGACAGAGCTCGGTCTGGAGTAAACGTAATTAAACTGAAACAGGGAGATAGTATCAAGGTAATATTTGGTGCTAATGATACTGATGCTGTAAGAATAGTAACTTCTAATAGTGTTGTAGAAATTCCGGTAAATTCAGTAAACGTTCGCTCTACAGTGGCAACAGGTGAAGTTATTCCACAATTAAAAGGAAGCACAATTGTAAGGTGTGACCTTATGTGGAATAAATAATATCATTTTCCTTTCTGTGGTGCGGCTAGAGGTGTAAAATCCTCTAGCCGTTTTTAGCTTATTAAAATGAATTTAAATAATATACTATATAATTGTAATAGTAATTTATATTATATAAAGGAGGGTATATCAATACAATGATTACAAGTAAAAGTGAATATAACGAAAAGGGTGATCTGGTAAGCAGGCTTACTGTTGGACAAAGTGCATTTCCTGAAAAGCTTGAAATTGAGTATAATGAATTTGGTCTTGTGCAGCAATCCTTATACGATCTCATTACCAATGAAGATGGTAAAGAATTCAAGAAGCTTAAGTTGAGAACTGATATAACTTACGATGATAAAGGTAGAGTATCTAAGATAGTATCACCGGAATCTATTGTTAATTGTGAATATAAAGATGAGAACGAGTATAAAATTCCGTTTATTGAAAAGCCTTTCAAGGTAAAATCTATATCTCATACTGAATATCTTATTAAGAATGAGGATGGATCTGAAAAGAATAATACTGTCTGCTATAGTGTTGAGGGATCTGGCTCTATTAGTAAAGATGATGTTTATGATATCAAATACGAGTCGGCGAGGGTGTTGGTTACTTACAACTTGGATAAAACAACCATTAAATTTACGGAGTATTATCTTTTCAATGATAAAAATAATGTGGTATATTATGAGAAGAGAGATAATAATGACGAAGTTAAAGAATATCAAGTAACAGTATTTGATATCAATACTAACGATATCAATTGTATTGATACCAAAGATTTTGAATCTAATAGAGTTACGGTAACATATTTTGATAATCTATATGAGGAGAGAAGAAAGTATCCCAGTATATTTTCATTATATACAAATAATACGTTTTATAAATATGAAACTACAGTCACAGATATGACTACCGAAAAAGAATTACAAAGAACTGAAGCTACATATAAGTTTGAAGAGGTTGAAGGCGGTAATATTATAGTATCTCATGAGATCTCTACAAACGATATGGAGAACGATGATGCTGAGGTATATACCGAAACAGAGTATACATTTGATAGTGACACAAATCTTATCAAAATGCGCGACAACAATGATCATACTATTAGCTATATGATGTATGATACTTGTGGAGATCTTTCCAGAATGGTAGTGGTTAATAATGAAACTAAGAAGATAACACCATTTTCCAGAACTGGTAAGATGAATAATAAAACTATTCATTTGTATACTGTTTCTGAATTTGAGGATAAGCAGATAACGACAGAGTTTGTAAAATATCTTTCCGGTTATATTACAGAAACTACTACTGTAACGGAAGGTGGTAAGGAGTTGTGTAGTTATACGACTAATAATGGTGAGGATTATAAGGTAGGAGTATTATTCGATACTTTATATACTTCTAATATAAATAATTAAGTACACTATCCTATTTATTATTACCCCCTACATAGTCCCAATAGATTAGCAGTAAATGTTAGTCTATTGGGGCTTTATTTTTTGTTGAAAATTATTACAGGTTTTACATTATTATAATCATATTGTTATTTTATTAAGGAGGTATATATTAATGGCTGTCGGTTCTCGTTTAATGGATAAAGTAGTTGAGAGAATGAAGAAAGCTAAAATTAAAGATTCTAATGAAGAGTTTGAAGTTCTATATCCTACTGGATTTTTATCTTTAGATTATCTTAACGGATCTATGATCCATGTAACTGGTAATGGAATAGATATGAAATATAGATCTGTTGGTATTGTAGATGGATCTTCTAATATGTTTATTGGTAGATCTGGTTGTGGTAAATCGACATTAGTATTTCAGATAATTGGTAATATTGCTAGACAGTTTCCAAACTGTGAGGTTTATATAGATGATATAGAAGGATCTCTTCCTATGAGTAGGAAAGAGAGATTATTGGGATTATCTCCCGACGAGATGCAACAGAATAGTCCTAATTGTCGAGTAAAGTTTAGAAATACCGGTATCACTACAGAGAATGTATATCAGAGAATATTATTTATTCATGATTCTAAAGTAGAAAATAGATCTGAGTATGAGTATGATACTGGATTATATGATACTTACGGTAATAGAATATTTAAGTTGATTCCTACCATATATCTGATAGATAGTTTCGCTATGCTTATGCCGGAAGATGTATTGGATAAAGATGAATTAGATGCTGGTATGGGACCAACAAAAGTAGCTAAGGTTAATACGAATTTAGTAAAGAAGATATCTCAGTTGTTGAGAGATGCTAATATTATACTTTGTTCTATTAATCATATTAACGATGATCCAAGTACTGGATTCTTACCAAAACCAGCACAAATATCTGGATTAAAACAAGGTGAAAGATTACCTGGTGGTAAAGCTGCTTTATATATAGCAAATAATATGTTTAGGTTAGATGATAGAGCAGCTCTTAAAGAGAATGAGGGTTATGGTATAGCTGGTCAAGTTGTAGATATATCTCTTGTAAAGAGTAGAACTAATCAGAATAAGAGATCTGTACCTCTTATATTTAATAAATCTGAAGGTGGATTTGATCCTATATTATCCATGCTACATTTATTAAATTCTGAGGGTAAAGTTGGTGGAGCTGGAGCTAGATGTTATTTTATAGATGAACCAGATATTAAATTCTCTAAGAAGAATTTTAAATCAGAGTTGGAAGAATCTCCAGATTTACAAAGAGCTTTTACTATTCAATGTAGAGATGTATTGGATAACTTATTATCTAATACAGAGAATCAAGCTGCTATTAAGAGTAAATTTAATCTGTTAGATGCATTGAATTCTCTAAATACACCACAACCAGTTATGGCTTAAAATATATTTGAATAATATATTATATAATAAATATAGGTGCAGGATTAATAATATCCTGCACCAATTTTGGGTATAATAAATGAATAATAAAAGGAGGAAATGATATGGCAAATAATTTCCTTGAGAAAGTTGAGGATGTCAATGAACGAATACAAGGAAATCCTGAAAGATTGTTAGGTACAGGTTTAGTTCAGCCTATGGCAAATGCTGAAGCTGGTGCTAGAAAATTAATGCACGCAGTTCATAGAACTCATATACTACCTCTATT
>Ga0326512_10001037_pt1 | contig 22436 bp, 52 predicted proteins | sample 1_2617_0518_D_FD_203652 | JGI IMG/M metagenome (GOLD analysis project Ga0326512, IMG submission 203652) | Bovine rumen microbial communities from UC Davis, California, United States - 1_2617_0518 | ecosystem: Host-associated > Mammals > Digestive system > Stomach > Rumen | place: USA... | reverse complement strand
TAGATATGAGTAATGTTAGAAATTGTGATTATATGTTTTATAATTATAGAGGAACAACATTGAATGTTAATAATTTTCAATTAACAGTTATTACAAATGCGTACAGTATGTTTTCAAATTGTTCAAATTTAACAGAGTTGAATGTATCCAACTTAGACATAAGCAATGTAGCAGCATTATCTAACATGTTTTATTATTGTTCAAATTTACAAAATATAGTAAATAATTTCAATACAAGTAGTGCTACTAATACTCAAAAAATGTTTATGAATTGCGAGAAACTGCAAACAATAAATGTGACTAATTGGAATTTAAGTAATGTGAAAAACTTAGGGCAAATGTTCGACACTTGCCAAAAATTAGAAGATATTGATGTAAGCAATTGGTCTTTGGAAAGTGCAACAAACCTTTCATATATGTTTTCTGATTGCAGTAGTTTATCAAATAATAGTTTAAATGGAATATTAAAAATGTGTATTACTGCTGTTAACAGTCCAGCGAAAACATTGAAATATATAGGTTTATCATCAGCACAAGCAACAACTTGTCAAAGCCTATCTAACTGGGACGCATTTGTTGCAGCGGGCTGGACCACAGGCTATTAGTTATGTAAACAGTATTTACAAATTTTATGAACTATGTTAAAATAAAACCATAAAAAATAAATAGGGAGAAATATATGGGAGAGGAATTTGTCAAAAGAGAAGAATTTAATAATTTGAAAAATGATGTTGAAAGAATAAAAGAAGAAATGTCAGAAAATGCTAAAACTTTGCAAAGTATTGATAAAAAAATCGATGTAATAACAGAGAGATTAGTTAGTTCTGATAAAATAGATGAATTAAAAATATCTCCTATGGAGAAAAGGCTAACAAAGTTGGAAGACAATCAAAGTTGGTTGTGGAAAGCGTTTGGTACAGCATTGATAGGAGTTTTAGTAAAAGTGGTTTTTGATGTTTCTACGCACATAAAATAGGAATGTTGTTAAATTTATTTACAATATTAATTGCACAAATTCCCGAAGCAATTTATTTTTCACTATTTATGATTTATACTAAAAGATTAACAGAAAAACGATTATTATATATTACTTTAATGGTTGTAGAATACATATTATTATATAGAATATTTCCATTTAATGTATGGTTTCAAATTTCATATACTTTTATATCATATTTAATTTTGAAACTATTATATAAAGAAAAAGCACAGATTATTGACATATTTAGTTTTAGCATTGCTAGTATATTGTTGATTATAACATCAGCAGTTATGTATTTAATTTCATTTTATACTTATAATAATGCTTATATTTGTGCAATATTACATAGAATATTATTATTCATTTTTATATTTATTATTAAAAACAAATTATATAATATACAGAAACTATATAAAAAGATTTGGAATAGAAATTTTAATAAGACATATAAAATTAAAACAACTACATTTAGAGCTTTAAATGTTATTGTGTTTAATATTATGTTCTTTATTATAAATTTTGGAATGTTGTTAGTAATATTTTTTAAAAATGGAGGTGTTTGATATGGGAGATCCTTTACCTTCTTGGTTCTGGTTATATGATGAAAAAGATGGGGAGTAATATGTATGAGTAAAACATTTATGAAAACAATAGTGTTTAATATTGCAGAAACAATCTTGATTTTTCTAACAGGCAAGTTATTAAATTTGCCTGTTAATTATATTATAATGATAATGCTAACATTTATGATAAGTAGAGCTTTCTTTGGAAAAGCACTTCATTACAAAACATGGTATAGATGCTTGATAGCTAGTTTATTGATTTTAATGTCATTATTTGTTTTGTTTCATGTTAGTTTGATTGTTTCAATAATGTTTGCAATATTTACAGCCTTTATTATGACAGGTAAAAGCAACATACAAGATATGTATCTCTGGAAACCTGCAAATGAAAGTAAATATAAAGATATTGAAGAATATATAAAGTACAATGAATTTAGCAATAATTTGTTAGATTTTGAAGAAGCATTAAAAAGAAGAGATAATCTTTTATATTTAATTTATAAATACAGATTTAAAGACAAAATGACATTTACAGAGATGTCTGAAAAATTAGATATGGAAAATCCACGAATTGTAGAAAAGTTAAATCAGATTGCGTTAGCGATTCGTATAACATGTGGTATATAATTTTTTATAGTCGTACTAGATAAGTACGGCTATTTTTTATTATATTTATATCGAAAGGAGATAGACAAAATATAATTGAAATGTTAGAGAGTAAATTTGATTGTTTATCTCCTTTTACAACATTCCAAGACAAGTTATATTAGTTTAATATAAAAGTGTCTTATTTTTTATTTTGAAAAGAATTAGGAGGTATTATAAGTGTATAATTATAATCCATATAACCAATTAAATCAAGGGTATAATTCTTATGCTCAAAACAATTACTTAAATGAGTTGCAACAAATGAGAGACAAAATTGATAAACAAATACAACAAAGTCAACAAGCTCAGCAGCAACCTCAATCTGTTATTCCTGCAAGTCAGCCAATTACCCAAAACTTTCAATTAGCACCACAACAAAATAATAATTCAGAACTTGAAAGTAGATACGCTGAAAACATTGATGAAGTTAAAAATACTTTTGTTATGAAGACAGCTATTTTTGCTACAAAAGATTTTGGAACAATCTGGTTAAAAGATGTCTCAGGTAATATCAGAACATTTAAAACAGAGGAAATTTTTGAGATAGATGAAAAAGATATACAAATACAAAACCTACAAAGAGAACTTGAAGAAATGAAATCTCTTATGGCTCAATCAATACAATCTGCTAAAACAGACACAGAGCCAAAACCTAAAACTACAAAATCAAAATAGGAGTGATTATAAATGAATCCAATAATGTCAGTATTGATGCAAAGATTACAAACTGTAAATCCACAAGGCTATCAGTTCGCTAATCAACTTATGCAAAATAATGGAAATCCAGAGGGAGCATTAAAACAAATGTTAAGTAAGATGACACCAGAGCAAAAACAAAACATATTAAATCAAGCGAAGTCATATAACTGCCCTAATGAAATATTAAGTAAAATACAAAATATGAAATAAAAAAAGGAACTTATGTCAAGTAGTCTTCGAACGCAATAAAGGAAGACTATTTTTATAAATTCCTTTGTGTAAATTGTATATCTTAATTGTAGCACGTGCAAGATATAAAGTAAAGAAGGAATTTAAAATTACTTTATAAGGAGGAAATAAATATGGGAGATAATATGTCACCTGCGGATATTAAAGCCGTATTAGGAGATAACAATGGAGTTGCTTACCCATATCCTGTTTACGGTGGAAATGGTTTTGGTGGAAACGGTTTTGGCAACGGAGATGGTTCTTGGATTTGGCTTATTTTAATTCTTGTTTTATTTGGAAATAATGGCTGGGGAAACGGAAACGGTGGTTTCGGTGGAGGCGGATTCAATAATGAATACGCATGGCTTTCAAATGGACAAAAAGAAATAATGCAAAATACAACAAACGGATTTGATAGTTTACAATTAGGAAATCAAATCAATCAAATTGCAACAGGAGTAAATGGATTGTCAACACAATTATGTAACTGCTGTGCTGATGTAAACTCAAACTTATGCAATGGATTTGCTGGGGTAAATGCAACTGTAAATGCAGGATTTGCAAATGCTGAAATTGCTGCTAACGGAAGACAAATGGCAAATATGCAACAATCTTTCAACAATCAATTAGCAACATTACAAGGATTTAACGGAGTAACATCACAATTATGCGATGCTTCTGCTGAAAACAGATTAGGACAAGCTAACTTAACAGCTACTATTTTAGCTGAAAACTGCGCAGATAGAGTAGCATTGCAAGAAGGAGTTAGAGATATTATAACTGCAAGTCAAAATAACACTCAAAAAATAATTGATGAAATTTTCAGAGATAGATTAGATGAAAAAGATTCAAAAATTGATGAGTTAAACAGACAACTTCAATTAGCTGAATTAAAAGCTAGTCAAACAGCTCAAAACGCATTTATTTCACAAGGATTTGCTAATGAGGTAGATCAGTTATATAGCAGACTTTCTACATGCCCAATAAACACAATTCCGGTATATGGAAATCAAAGAATATTTACTTGCCAACCAAACAATGGTTGCGGTTGTGGTTGCAATGGAAACTTTTAATTTAAAAGCAAATGCCTGATTACAGGAAACTCGACTACGAGATGTTGCGAAAATATATAAGAGAGGTAGGCGAGTAGTCTATCTCTTATTTTTTATAGAAAGGAATGATTATTATGATACAAAGTGTTCAGGAGTTACCTATCACTCTAACAAACAATTCAGCTGCAATTTCATTTACAAATGATACTGTAAGAACAAGAAGTTGTAATTGTTGCAATGGTTGGTTATGCCATCAACAAGGCTCTCCATTATATCAATTATTAAAAGGCGGATATTATGAAGTAGATTTTAATGTAAATGTTAGCTCAGCTACTCCAGGTGTTGTAGCACTTGGATTATATCAAGACGGAATTTTAGTTCCAGGAACAACAGTCGCTTCAACAATAACTGCTGCTGGAGATGTTGAAAATTTAAAATTCACAAAAGTAATACCAGTATGTTGCAATGCTAAAAGTAGTTTAACAGTTGCAAGTGTGCCTAGCGTACCAGACTTCACAGACTTAACAGGTCCAGGTGTAGATACTCAAACACCAATAATTGCTAACGGAAATTTTATAATTGAAAAATTACCTTAATGAATAATTTTGAACACAATTTAGAAAATCTGTCTAATAGTTTGCAAATATTAAGTTTTTTAATATTAATAAAAGACTTTAATAATACTGATTTAATGAAATACTTAAATCATCAAGACGCATTATTAGACAAAGTAATTCAGCAGAATCAAGAAATTATCGACTTGCTGAAAGGAGGAAGTCAAAGTGGAAATTGAAAAATATATCAGAAAAATAGTCAATGACGGCGATAGACGAGAAATGGAAGAATTGTCTGACATTTTAGTTGAAGTTGTTGACATTATAAAAAAGTATGATGAAGACTGTTATAGAGAATATAAAATGAAGCTATTTAAAATGGCGTATGGAAATGAAATTCCAGAAGAGGTTGCCGAAGATATAGTTCATAAAATGAAACCAGCAGGACAACGTTGGAGCATAAATGAAACTGAGCAAATGCAAAGAGATTATGGATTAGATAATATTAATCCTATTGATTTTTATTTGACTATTAATATGGCATATAACGATTACAGAGATGTTTTTGGAGATAGTCTTGATATGTATATTAGATATGCCGAAGCATTTATATGTGACGAAGATGCGAAACCAAACAAAATATTAAATTATTTCTTATAAGAAAGGAGAGAAAACTATGCACGATATGGAAAGTTACGATTATAGAGAAGACTATAGAAACAATAGAGGAGACTATAGAGACGACTATAGAATGAGTTATAGAGATGATTATAGAGGTGGAAATTATAGAAACAACTATATGGGAAACTATAGAAATTACAGAGACGAATACGGTAGAAACAGAAGAAACTATCGTGGAAACTATCGCTCAGAAGAATATACTATGATGTTAGAAGACATTGTAGGCGATAATATGGAATTAGCAAGAGCTTACGAAGATGTAAGTGAAATGGCTACTGACAGCAATGAAAGACAAAAGCTAATGAAAATAGCTGAAAGAGAAAAAGAGCATTATAGATATGCAAAAGAAATGTTAGAAAAACATATGTAAAATATTGACATTTAGTAAATCAATATATATAATGTGGTTATAAAACTTATTGCTTTATATGAAGAGTAGGTCTTGTCTTACGGCAGGAAACCGCTCTTTATTTTTTTGCCTTTTTATGATATATTAAATTTAATGAAAGGAGTTGGTTTTATGAATTTTGAAAAAGTAAAAAAGATTGCAAAATACACAACTAACGGACTTGGCATTATAGCAGCTTTAATAACTGGAATAAATGCTATTGAAGGAATAACAATTCCTTATGCACTACAAATAGTACAAGTAATAGCAGTTATTCAAGGTGTTATAGGAACATATTTATTGTCTAACAAGGCTTTAAGTAATAAATAGGAGGTGTTTCATATGAAATTTGGAATAGATGTATCTTCTAATAATGGAGTTATTGATTGGAATAAAGTTAAAGCACAAGGAGTAGAATTTGCAATTATAAGATGTGGAATAGGTTCAGACTTTCACAATCAAGACGACACGCAATTTTTAAGAAATTATAATGAATGTAAAAGACTGGGAATTCCAGTAGGAACATATTTATATAGTTATGCTTGTAACGTAGAACAAGCAAAATCAGAAGCTAATCATGTATTAAGATTAATTCAAGGAAAGATTTTTGAATTAGGAATATGGTTTGATATGGAAGACGCTGACGGTTATAAAGCAAAAAGAAATGTAAGTTATAGCACGTGCGTAGATATATGCGAGACATTTTGTAATATAATTGAAAGTAAAGGCTTAAAAACTGGCATTTATGCTAACTTAGATTGGTTGAATAATAAAATAAATAGTAATCGCTTAGATAAATTTGACAAGTGGGTTGCACAATGGACTACCGAATGCACATATAATAAACCTTATTCTATTTGGCAATTTGGTGGAGAAACAAATCTAATTAGAAAAAACAAATTAGATGGTATTAATGGTAGTGTAGATATGGATTATTTAATTGATGATAATATTAAGCCTCAACCAGCACCTACAGAACCAGATTACACAGGAACAATTACTTATCAAGCATACGATGGAAAATGGGAAAAAGAAGTACATAAAGCAGACGATACACCAGAAGGCTATGCGGGAGATGGGATAAATTATGTTAGCGGATTAAGAGCTAAACCCCAATATGGAGAAATAATAATTGAAGCACACGAGCTAGGAGGACAATGGCTTGGTCCAATTAGCAGTAAAGATTATAAAACCAATGATACAATGGACGGAAACTCTTATGCTGGAATATACGGAAAAGCAATGGACGCTTTTAGAATAAAATCAACGCGCGGGTTTGTTAAATATCGTGCATTAGTTAGAATCAATAACAAACTACAATGGCTAGATTGGGTTGTAGGTTTTGGAGACAATCCAAATGAATATGCTGGTATTTTGGGCGTTCCAATTCTAGGTTTACAAATGTTTTAAATTTTGATATACTTTAACTGTGTAATAATACACTCGCTCTTTTATTTATATTTCAAATGCTAAAAAGCAGTAGGTTAAGTCCTACTGCTTAATTTGTTGTCTATTTCTTCTAATTTTAACTCTATTTGCTGTAATCTAATATCATAATTTGAAATTAAACTCACCATCGTTTCCCAGTTGTTAACATTTATTTTTTTATTTAATATGTTAATTGCTTTTTCTAGTTTTAATCTATTATCGCAAAGATCACAATATCTTTTAGTTAATTTTTTCTTTTTTATTTTTTTCTCATTTTTGATATTCTGTACTTGCCTTAATTTTTCATAATCTACTTTGTTATTTTCTAATCCTAAACCAAAATCTATGTTGATTTTTTGCATTGCTTCTTTAAAGGAAAGATTGAAAAGTTCTTCTACAAACTCAATTATGTCACCTGTAGCATTGCAAGAAAAGCAATAAAAAGAATTATAGTACGCCTTAGCTGATGGTTTCCTATCTTCACCATGAAAAGGACACGAGAACATTCCACGTTTATGCTCAATGCCATACTTATCTAAAATATTTTCCATTGTTACATAATTTAAAATTTCATCTTTCATAAAAGCTCCTTTATAAAAAGTGCCTAGACTTACTTTGGCATGGGATTATGGAAAGTCTAGGCGTTTAAAATGATAATGTGAGCCTTTCGGCTCTGGGTGCGAAGTCTAGATTCGAACTAGAATCAATGGGGTATGAACCCATTATGCTAACCGTTGCACTACCTCGCGATATATAAGTAGCTAGGATACTGTTCTCTTCTTCTCCTCATTTTGTCTTTCCAAACAGAAAGGTGAATAACAATCATAAAATTAATAATACTTATCGTTATTGGGTACATACATAAAAATATTCTCAGTCAATCAACACAACATCTCTGAGTAAGTTGCACTACATATTATTTACCTAGCATAATAATATGTTGCAATACTGCAATTTTCTTTTATGTGAAAATTGAATAAATCTCTGTTTTGAAGTTTGAACGACACTTCTAACTCGCCTGTATTGCCTAGGCGCAAAATCTTAAAACGATTATGTTTAGTGGTTGGCACTTTCGTGCCTGGTATGGAATGCAGGACTTGAACCTACTCTAAATGCTCCCAAAGCACTCGTGCTACCATTAAACACCAATTCCATATATGTATGTAATAATATAGGTGGTTCTGCTTTCCACCAGTCCTGTAAGTCTTTGTCCTTAAAAGGTTTCAGGCTCAGATATTGACCATAACTTAATATGTTAGACCTGTACACAGCTATTTTTAATATTATTACATATTGCCTAAACTTACTCTCAATATATAACCATTTTGAGCTAATGGGCGCAATGCCTAAAGTTATATAGTAAATCTAGGTCTTAGTGTTCTGTTAGAAAAAATATAACCAGTCCTTATGAACCAATTACGCAAAAAGATAATTCTTTTTTCCTATGGGCTGTCTGTCTAAGAGCCTTCATTTAACAACAACTCACAATACTTGTTGCACCCATTGAAAACTAAATATAATAATTATGTAGGTAACGATTTGCACGTTACATATTAAGGATTATTTCCCCCACGACCGTCCACCCTGTTAAACCTACTTCAGTTCCTCTCAAGAATGACGAAGGATTCGAACCTTTGTCCCTAACTACCTGTACGTATCATAGCGTCTACTATTACAAATTTGAAGCTAGTGTGTGCAATTTTCATCGACTTCGCATTTGTTTTACCAGCTCACGAATAAATCGCAAACTGTCTATTCCGCCACTACATATTTAATTAAAGTTGCACCGGCAAAAGTTCACTTCAATCTATTATATGATACCACATTAGATTTCAGTTGTCAAATTATCTCGTTGCCGATTTTTCTTGTAAATGGTTTTTCTCTTTTTAAAAGCGTCCTCGAAATATTTTCCTTGGTCAACTATGTCATATACAATAGGCATTTCTTTGCCTTCGTCTTTTCTTTCAACACGACCAACACTCTGAATCAAACAAATTTCATTTTTTGTTGGTGCAATTAAGAATAATCTGTTAAGGCATTTTATGTCAAGTCCGCTCGCGAGCTAACCCGAAACGTTGCGTATAAATAATGTTCTTCTTTATTTCGCATTTTCTCAATGGCTTGTTGCCTTTCTTCTTTGGCTTTTTTACTTGTCATTTTTCCATTGATAAATAATCCACCAACTTGACTATGCAAATACTCTAATCCTTCTAATCTATCTGACAAGACTAAACAATAATTGCCTTTTTCTTTTTTTAATAAGTCTATAATTATATTGTTTCTAGCTTCATCTGTCGCAAGAATTGTAGGTAGAACATTATAGTTGATTACACCGATCCCATCTAGTTGCTTCTTTTGGAATTGTAAATAATGTACGGATAGGTTTTACAACTGCTTTAATAGTTTTATCTTTAACATCTTCTTTGGAAATAATATGTTCTATTTTTCCACAAAGTGCAAACATAGCTTTTGTCATACCGTCCATTCTTTTTGGAGTTGCGCTCAAAAATATTCTATATTCAGCAACTAAATTGTTTAGTATCTTTTCATATTGTGATATTTTTGTAGGGTTTGAAATGATGTTCTGGCACTCATCTCCGTATAATACAGCCCCACTCATATTTATATTCTAATAAATTTATATTACAAAGAGTTTGTCGCAATGCTAAGGTGACTTTACTTCCGTACCTCAACTTTTCCATTTGCAATTATACCTATATCTTCTTTTGGCAATTCCATTACATTTAAAAAATAATCTTTAAATTGATTTAGTATTTCCATTGATTGAACTATAACTAAAGCCTTATATCCAATTCTTCGTATCATTTCAACCGCACAAATTGATTTGCCACTTCCGACACGGTGCTTGTAAAATACCACGCTTAGCTTTTATCATTTTTTCTACAGCTTCGTTTTGATATGGAAACAAATCGAATTTTAATTTAGGATATTCTATTTTATTATGTTTCCCAAAATCAACAATATAGTCTTCTTTATATGGGTGTAAATTCCAAATATCTCTTAAACAGCCTATTGGAAGTATATAATTACCATCTTTTTTTGTATAAAGTTTTATTTCTTTTTGCAAATTTCCAGTCCAGAAGCCCATTGATTGCATTTTTTTTAATTGAGGGTTAGGAAAACACAACTGTTTATTACAATATTCTAAAACTTCTTTACTTATATTTGAAATTATAATTTTTGAGTCAACTTTCAACTTCATCTGCATACCTCCATTTGTAACCATAAGCAGTTTTTCTTTTTCCTCTAACTTGTGCGGCTATATGTCCCATTTGATTAGGACATCTTCCTAAGTAACGCCCTGCATCTGCAAGTGCATCAAATCTCATCAATATTTTTTCTGTTTTTTTATCTAACATATAAACTGGCTTTGATGCACCATTTAGTTTTCCAAATTTTCCAGTCCCAGTTTTATTTGCTGTTCTTAATCCATTTTTATATGCGTGTATAGAATTTTCACTTGGTGTAACCCATTCAAGATTGTTTACATTGTTATTTTTTTTATTACCATCAATGTGATTTACTTGTGGTTTGTTTTCTGGATTAGGTATAAATGCTATAGCCACTAATCTATGTACTTGCTTTAAACTACCATTATTCTTTTTCCATAAGCTTGTTCTTGCATATCCGTTTTTTATCAGTTTGTAATTCCTTTATTTTTTTCTTTATAAACTAAAGATTTAACTCTTCCAAAATTGCTTATTTGATATAATCCTTCATATCCAACAACATCTTTCCAAATTTCTTCTTCCATTTTTCTCACTCCTTTAAACCAAAAAGAAGCTTATATAAATGCACAACAAGAAACTTTTATTTGTTCAGGATAGCAGTTTCAAGCTATGCACATATATAAACTTCTTTATCTATCCTGAACAAGAATATTCTATCATTAAATGTTTAATTCGTCAATAACATTCGACCAATTTTCAATGCTAGGTTGTAACTTGCTTAGTGGAATACTTTTGTCATAAAATTGTAAAATACTAAAATCCAAAAAATATACATTGTCATTCCATAAAATTGCCACTATAAAATTAGTATTCCCACATTCTCTGTAAGTTTTGTAAGCAAGAGATTGATTAGCTTCAATTCTATCTAAATCAAATCTGCCTGATTTATTCTCTAAATTTTTACATTCAATTTTAAAAGCAATGTTATTCTTAATTGCTGTAATATCACTACTCTGACTTCCTGCTACAGATTTCTCATGATATTCTGGATAATATCCATTTTTTCTTAACCACCAACAAAGTTGAAACTCAAAACTTTTACCCAGAACTTGTTGTTTCTTACCCATAATTTCACCTCAGAATAAATTTTAAGGCACTTTAAAGTAAGTGCCTACAACTTATATGTCTAAAGCATTAGAAAGGCAAACCTGACACCTTTGTTTCAAAACCAACCTCAGGCTCTTTTGCTTCTCCTTCTTGCTCAAAGTCAAGAACTACGATTTTGTAAACTGCATTTCCTTCTTGTGTGCGAAAAAATGTCAAGAACGCGTCTTTAATATTTATTTTTGTTTTGTTCTCTAATTCTACACCTTTTCTAAATTGTACTTGAAGATAAGCGTTTTCATAACTTCCATCTTCTTTTTTGTTAGAAATACTTGTTGTGTATCTCCCATTTTCATTCTTAAATATCATTACATTTTCACCGTTAATTCTCATTCCCATTTTAATTTTCCTCCTTTAGTTTTTTTATAAAATAGTCATAGGCATCGTAAACATATTTATACCCTGCGCAATTCCCGTCTTGACTTACCCATGCCTCTGTTAATCTTAACGCAATTTCTTCTTTTGGTAAAGATTTATTTTGGTTAATCCAATAATTTGTAGGTATCTCCATATTAGTTCTCCTTATTATTGTATATTTATCATTGGAATATTATCCCCTAAAACTGTATTTGGTAGTGTGCCTGACCATTTCTCTATCAACTTTTGTTGAATTTCAAGTTTTTGTAACTCCAATGTTTTATCAGTTATTTGTTGATTTTTCAATTCCATAACTTTAGCATCTTTTTCGGCAACAGATATTTCTTTTTCGTTTTGTATTTTTTGTTTTTCTAATTCTGCTTTAGCTGTTTCGACTTCTTGTTGTTTTACTGCTTTAGCTTCTATTGCTTGATTAAAAGCATCACTAAAATCAATGTTTGTTATATTAAATTCAGTAACACAGAATCCTCTGTTTTGGACTTTTGCCAATAATTCTTCTTGTATTTTAATTGATATTTCAGCGCGTTTAGTAATAAGTTCTTCTGCTGTATATTGAGCAGTAATAGATTTTATACTTTCTAAAATAGCTGGATTTACTATTATATTTTCGTAGTCTGTACCTACTTCTTTATATAACTTATTCGCAGTAGCTTTGTCAACATTATAATTTACTGCTATTGTCATTTTTACAGTTTGCATATCTTTTGAAGAACTTTCACTTGTTACTTCTATTTTCTTAGTTTTGCAATCAATTAAGATAATTTTTTCTATAAATGGGGTTTTGCCATTTAATCCCTCTTGTAAAACATCATCTTGAACTTTTCCAAATCTAGTTTTTACACCAACATATCCTGTTGGAATTGTTTTAAATGAATTAAAAAATGTAATTATTAGTATTAAAGCTACAACGCTAATAATAGATATAAAAATTGTTAATTTAATTTGTTTGTTTGTCATAATAAATCCTCCTTATAATAAATAAAGCCACATTGGCACATATAATAAAAATGCTATAAATGACGCAATTCTTTCAGACCTTTTGTCTTTTTTTAGAACGTCAATCAAAGATATAATCATCATAAACGATGTTAGTATTATGCTGTAAATTCTCATGTTAGTCCTCCTAGTAAATTATTGGAATATGTGTTAACATATCTCCATAATGTTTATTCCAATCTATTGTAATTCCTTCGCCATCTGTTGTTTTCAATTCTGTTTCAACATTATTGCAATGCAAACACTCTGGAATGTTTGGAGCATATATTTTTTTACATATTGGGCATTGCCACCCTTGTTGTGCTTGTAGTTGATACATAGTTAGTCCTCCTTAGTTCATTATAATGTATAATAATATTGGTATAAATAAAGCAAAATTAAAAAAATAAATTACTTTGACAGATTTGCTATGTTTTATAAATATATTAAGTATTGATGCAAACATAGAAGATAACATTATTATTAAACTAATTACTTTTAAAATTATCATATACTAGTCCTCCTTGTTAAAAAAATCTTGATACCAATAGATTTGTGTTGTTTTTTGCTTACTAATGCAGTAACTACAAGTACCGCAAGAAGTAGGCTCTATTTTGCCTTCTTTTAATGCTTGAAGATGGGGCAAAAATTCTTGCAAGAATAACATTTCTCTATCCATAGTATCTTGATCTATTTGGAGTAATGCCCTACGGCTATACTTTTCTTTAGTTGCTACTGCAATAATAAATGGAAGTTTCTTGCCAGTATTTTGATAGCATATCTCTTGGTATAAAGCTGCTTGAAGAGTATATCTGTAAAAATCTATAAAATTTTCTTTTTGGTGATTTTTTTCGTTCCACAGCAAATCTAGTGAACCCATAGCTTTTTCGTCCACTAAAAGTTTGTCCTTATGGTAACTATCAATTTTGATTTTAACTGGCACTCCAGAAATCTCTCCAGTCATAATGACCTGAGGTTCACCAGAAATATACTTCATAAACATTGGATCGTCTTTCATTTGACTAATAACATCTTCTGCAACTTTATAATCAGCTTTAAGTTCGCCTTGCTTAGTAAATATTTCAGGATTCTGTTCTTTAAAGAAATCTAATTCTCCAGAAATAGCAGCATCAATATAAGAACTAACTAACATTGCTTTAGATTTTTCCTCAACCCACTCGCCTTTAAGTTTTGCCATTGCACAGGCAGGGCATTTTATAAAGTCTTTAATTTCCGAACTTCCAGTATATATTTTTTTAGCCTCATCGCTAAAATAATTATTTTCATTTAATTCCATACTTTACTCCTATAAAATATCTTTAGGTTGCTCTCTAGTTGTATTTATGTCTTCAATTTCTTCTGTTGTATAAATGCCAGACATAGCCTCTGGGCAATGAATACGACAGAAATAACTTTGACATCTGTATGCCAACATCAAGTCTTTTAATGTTGACCACTTAGGGTTGCTAGTCCACTTTTCAGCTTTTGCCATTGCAATAGTTACTTCTGGTCCGTTAATTCTCTTTCCATCAGAAACTCTTGTAGCGCTTAAATAACAACCGTAAGAATCTTGATTTTTTTCTCCTATATAATTCAATTCTAAATCTCTAAATTTTCCTGTTCTCTCTATGAGCGTACGGCAAAAACTTCCTGACCATGATGTTTTACCTTTTATAAAAGATAAGTTTTGCATTACAATAAATGGATCTAAATTCATTTGATTTGCAATACCTATAGCAATGACAACATTAGCTGGTTTCTTCTTGTAGTTGTCTGGTATAATATCAGACTGCGCTAATTGTGTTGCTATCTCCCAGTTATCTTTGAATGTTGATAATGCGTTTTGTTTTCCATTGGCTCTACCATTACTAATAACCACTCCGTTTTCAACTTGTCTAGCATTTTTAACAATTTCAATAGCCTTATCATTAGGCACAGGGGTTATTCCTTCTATTTTAGTATCGTCTGCATGATTTAATTCTACTAAATCAAAGCCCTCAGTTTTTTCTTTGTCTGTCATATTAGGAATTGCTTGAATAATATTGTTTAATTCGTCACTAATTCTGTTAAATTCCTCTAATGCTTTATCGTCTTCTGGGTTCTTTGCTAAATACTCAGCCCCCTTGTTATAACGAGCTAATAACTCGTTGTATTTTACTTTTAACATATTTTCTTCCATATTATTTTACCTCCAAACTATCATAATAATCTTTTCTTGAATAATATCTTGATTCCATAATAGTGTTTTCAACTTTTTCAATTAGTTGTTTGTTAAGCTCCATCATAGTATTTATTTCTTCTAATCTGTCTTTGTTCATCTCAGTCTTGTCTGTTCTGTCTAATACAAAAGCACTTTTGTCATACAATCTACTTGCCCTTTTAATATATGTTTTATAACAATGTCTAGTAACTTGCTCAGGTTTTAAAATATAATAGCCGACACCTGAAACACTTTTTAAAACATAGCCATATTGTAATAAAAAATTTCTAACCCTTCCCATTATAGTTTTGTAATTTTTATATTCCAATTCATCATTTAGATTGTAACCTAATATTTTAGATAAGTCTGTGTCTGATATAGTATTGCCATAATTTTGCTCTAATATAAATTCGCAAACCTCTTGTATGTTATGTCTCTTTTTACTTTCGTATTGTCCTTCATACCTATAATTCTTTTTCATTTTTCATTATTCCCTTCTTTTTTCTTAGAGGAATTTCTATTGTTTCTTCAATAGACCAGCCTCTACTTAATCTTTTATAAATTACATTTGTACTAATATTATATTTTTCTGAAATTTGTTTAACAGACATTAATTTTCCTTGATACTCATACAATGTAACATTTAACCTTTTTTGATTTCTTTCTTTTGGAATTTCAACAGCTTCTTTCAAAGTCCAACCTCTTTCTAATCTCTTATGTAATAAATGTACTGGAATGTTATGCTTATGTGCTAATTCACTTAATTTTACATAGTGTTCATTATTATAACTAAACTTGTAACGAGATGGTTTGCCTGGACGGTTTCCTTTTTTATAAGTCAAATGTAAAAGTTCACTTCGATAGCCATATTTCAGATTTTCTATAGCATTGTCTTTAACCTCCCCTATGTGCATAACTTCTTTATCTGGATTGTTATTGTTAAGAAATGCTCGTGCTACTAAAGTACTAACCAAGAAATTCTTTGTTTTATTATTTTTAGATAATTTTACTTCATAATAGCCATATCTATTTTCTTTAGGTTTTAATTCTTTAATAGTATGTGTATTGTTATAATTGAGGCTTCTAATTTTGCCTGTATTTGATACTTGATATTTATTTTCATAACCTTCAATATCTTTCCAAAGTTCTTCCATTTTAATTCTCCTTGTTTTTTAAACGATTATATATTTCTTCAAAACCAACTTTTTGATTTTTTGATATTATATACAACCAATGCTGTAAAATACTAGCGATATAAAATAGAACTATTAAAATTGCTATTAATAAGATTATTATTATCCCCATTTATTCATCTCCTTTTGAATAGCCAAAACTAAATCTTTTGCTTTTCCTTTAAATATAAACAACATTCTTTTATTCATCATCACTTTCCTCCGCATATAATTCTTCACCAGACATACATTCTGCTACTTCAAAAGCCTCAGGACATATGTGCATAATATGTTCTAATTGATTATCAACAGCACAAATTAATCTAGCAATATCTTCGACTTTAACTTCTTTAATGTCAAGCTCTGATATAGGAATTGTCTCGTTATAACCAACTAGAATCCTTAATTCAGCATATTTTCCATTTTTGTATATTTCTTCTGACCTTTGTTTGTTAAATTCTTTCACATCGCTAATTTCTATTTTTTCACTCATACTTTTACCTCTTTTAACTCTTTTATTTTATTTCTAAGTTCTTCTGCATATCTATAATCACTACTATCCCAATGGTCGCACATTTGTAATTCAAAGTATCTTCTTTCAAGTTCTTCTATTTGCTTTAACTTTGGAGTAGTTGTCTGCACTAAAAATATTTTTTCATTATTCATTTTTATTCACCTATTCCTTATTAACCTCATTATCAGCTTTAATTATCTCTGCAAGTAATCTTTTTGTATCTTCATATGGTATTAATTTGCTTTCAATAACATCATCGCATAATTCTTCTAAAAAGTAATAAATATCCCCTTTGCTATCTAAGAATATGCCGTCAATAATATCACTATAAACTTCAACTTCTTTATGTTCTTTGTTGGCATCAACAACCCATATTTTTTGTTTGATTTGATACTTTGCATATATCATTGTGCCTGTTTTTTTATCATAAGCGCAATTTTCACACCCCATTTTTTCCTCACGACAACTGTTGTCAACCTTATCACATTTTTTATTCATTTTCTTTTTCCTCCTCTTTAGCTTTTTTTCTTAAAAGTTTGTGGTAATTATTTTGAAATTCATTCCATCTTTCTCTGTTTTTTTCTTGCCATTCAGTAGCCCTGTCAATATATTCTTGCTTGTGTTCTTGATAATGTTTCTTCTTGTATTCTTTTAACTCTTCTTTTTTTCTTTCATAACAGTATTTTTGAAGACATTTTTCAGAACAGAATTTACTTTTTGGTCTTGGATTATCATTTCCACAAACCACACATTTCTTTTCCATAACTTCATCTCCTTTCTTATGTGGTGTCTCATTAAATAAATTATAACATCGTTTAAATATTTTGTCAAGTACTTTTCAAAATTTATTTTTTTGCCATTTTTTCTGCAAACTGCATAACGATTTTTTCGATTATTCCGTATGATGCTGCAACAATGTCACAAACCATTTCTTCTGTATAGTGTGGGGCATTGTTTAAACCAAAAGACCAAATATAGCAATGTGTTAATTCATGTCTTAATGTCCTAAATTTTTGAGCTTCACACATATTTTCGTTTATCCAAATTTGATGTTCTGGATAAATAGTAAGTCCAAATACAAAAGTTGAATCACTATCATATTCTTCATTATATCTGTTTTTTATAGTATCTTTATCGACTATAAAAATTTCCCATTCTTCGTTGTTTATTTCAAATTTCATCATTTCCTCCATATCAAACGCTCCTTTGCTCTTATATATTTTTCAACATTATAACTAATAAACTCCCAACTAAAAGACATATACTCGCAAAGGTCTTCATAAGTAAAACAACCACCATCTTGATAAGGGTGTCCATTTTCATAAAGCCAAACGTGAGCAAGTTCGTGTCCGACTGTGTCAATCATTTCTTGCGTTGGACCTTTTTCAATGAGTATTATTCCTTTTTCATATCTAGTCTCCCCTATGTAACTATCTTTTCCTTCGATTTTATCTACATCATAAATTGTATAAAGTTTTTTGTTTATCCAAAAACTTGTTATTTCTTGCATATTAGTCCTCCAAACCTATATATCTCTCAGCTAATTCTATAACCATATCTATTGCATTATTTATTTTCCCCATATCTCTAAATCTATTTTCTTCATTAAATTTTCTAACTATTTCAATAGCTTCTTTTTCTTCCATTCTATATTTCTCCTCTATCTTATTTGCTAATAATAAACAAGCAGTAGCTTTCCAAAAATCTCCTTCATTAAGAGCTTTGTCTGCTTCTTTTCTCCAACTATCTCTATTCTTTTTATCTTTTTCTGTCATCTTTCAAATTTCTCCTTTCTAGCTTTCTTATTTAAGTAGTCTGCTATGATAGGTTCTAATTCGTCAAAATGTTCGATTATTTGCCCTATATGGTATATGTCATTCATTTTATCTAATCGTGCATTTGAACTATTCTCGTGCATTCTAACATAATCAAATTCTGCTTTTAGTACATTAGTCAATTTTGTCTTTAATTCCTTGTTCATTTTTTATCTCCTTCATAAATTTATCAACTTTTTCTTCTAAATTATTTTCTATTTCATCAAAATATAATTTTTGAAATTTATCTGCTCTTTTTTCATTCATTCTTGCACAAGCAAACATTATTGTTGTATTAAGAATCCAAAAAATGATTTCAATATATGCTATATTTTTGCTTTTTATAAATGAATAAATATTTAGAATAATCGCCATTGCATACAATACATACAATATTTTCCATACATACCCTTTTCCATACATTGCCTTTTTTATTTCTTTCATATTTTAACCCCCAAATCTTCAACTTCTTTTTTTATTAAGTCATAGTCCCCAGGTTCTAGCTCTCCTGTTCTGAAACTGTCAATGTTCATCATAATTCTAACAACTATTCCTGATATTCTGTCAGCATCAATATCTTCTAAGTTAAGTACATATGCTGTCATAACTACCATAACTTCAATATAATCTACTATTTTTTGGTCACATTCTTTTTTAATGTCTTTTGTTCTTTCTTTAACTAATTCATCTACTAATCTTTCCAATTTTTGTGGCGTATTCATAGTTTTAGCCATTTTACGCCTTTGCTCTCTGTTTGGCATTTATTCGACCTCCTTATATTTCAAATTGTTTAAATTTGTTATCATTCTGTCTATAAGCATATTTTGATTTTCCATTGTAAGTGTAGGTACAAAACTCTCACTGGCTAAAAATATTCTTAATGTATCAAATTGCAATATCAATGTATTCATTGTGCTATCAGTTTCATTCATTGGTGTTTTTATTTTAAATTCGTATGTTATTTCTTCCATTTATTCACTCTCCTCAACTTTCTTCTCCTCTAATTTTAAAATTTTCATTTCATACCATAATATTTTATCTGCTATTATCTTTTTAGCTTCCTCTAAATTATAATTTTTAAATGTATTGTCTACTAAATTCTTAACATATTCTTCCATTTATTTACTCTCCTCTACCACCACTTAAAATCTTTACAAGGTCTTAAACCTTTTTTACATTTTTCAAATCCATATTGACGACAATCACTGCAAGTTACAGGAGGTTCATTTGTGCATTTAATACAAGGGAATATATCTTTGCCATAATATTGCTTAAATTTACATTTTTTGCATTTCTCTTCCATAATTTATTCCTCTACTTTCTTTTCAAAATATTGTTTTACTTTTTCTTCTAAATTTTCATCACTATTATAAAATGGCAACAAACAAGCACCATCATCATTATCTATCACATCACAAATATGTTTTATTATTATATCTATCATCTTGTCTTGCTTTGTTAAGTGGGTCAATATTGTTTGCCTTACCAATATATATTTTGCTAACTCATGTACTATTTGTATTTTATATTCTACATCAATGTCTGTTTTTTCTAATGCTTTTAAATCATTTTCAAAATTTTCAATTTCTGTTTTTAGCTCTTTTATAGCTTCTTCTAATTCCATTTATACCCACCCCAATTCTTTGCACTTTTCATTTATTGCTTGTAACTCTTTCATTGATAAAATCTTATTTGCTCCAACTTCTTTACTATCAATATAAAATCTAATAATGTTGCAAGTGTCATCTGTGCATAATACAGTCTCATATTTATAAAAATCTATATTACCTATTCCATCAATATGTTGTGTATAACCTAATTCATAAAACATCACATCTGCATCTTTCATCTACTCACCTAACTTTCTACCGCATAGAGGGCAATAAAATATTTCTTTACTAGCTACTCCCTCTCCATAAGCAAAAACTTTATAAGGGCTTTCCATAAAGCAGTCTTCTTCTTTTTCAAAAGAAAGGTCTGTCCAACTACCTCGTATTACATAACCTTCTTTTGTTTCTATTTTTTCACATAGTTCACACATTTTATTTCTCCTTCCCATTTTGATATTGTAAAATTACTGTTTCAACTCTGTTATACATCTGCCAACTTGGTTTTCTTCCGCCAAATCTTACGCTTGGAAATTGATGTACTATATATTCAATGCTTCTGCCTTGTTTCCAGTAATTTATTATATCTTCATCTGTCATTTTATTTGCCCTCCAATAATTCCAAAATATCTTGTACTAAAAAGCTATTTGCATTTGTATTTGGTGCATATTCCATTTTTCCTGTAATAATATTGGGTTGTTTTGGAATATGCTCATCTACTATTGCTTTTATTTTGTCTTTGCTGATATAACTTCTACTTAAATTTTCAGCTGTTAATCTATTTTTTTCTTTTAGATCTATATTATTTTTTTCTAATTCTCTATTCTTTTCTTTTTCTTGTTCTAATTTTTGAGTATCTTCAAACCAACTATCTTGTGTCTGTTTCAATGTTGCCTCTAATTCTTTATTGTGTTCTATTTGCATATCTAATTCTTTTAAAACTGGTTCAATTGCTATATTTTTTAATTTACTTAAATCTAATTCTTCGTCATTCTCCAAATCCCAGAATTTATTTTTAAACAATCCTTGTTTTTTTCCTTCTGTTATTACCACAATTAATTCTATAACATTATTACATAATAAAATTAATTTGGCTTCTTTTACATCTTCAATAGCTTCTTCTAATTCCATTTATACCTCCTACATTTCTATTAGTGTTAACTTACTTTTATATATTGGTTTGTTTCTTATCATTTTTCCGTCCATATCAATATAATCATCTAGAATAATTGGTTTTATTTCCCAATCCCCAATATAATATTCTTTAATTTTCCCCATAAACTCTATTTTTATTTTATATTCTTCAATTCTTCCTAATAAATCTATATGATATTCTGTATCGCAATATTCACATTTTGCTATTTTGCCATAATTACTTTTATTATAATGCAATGGCGCTCCGCAATTTTTGCAATTAGTCAGTAGCATTGTTTGCCTCCATTTCTTGAACTAAATAGTCATACAATTTATCAACCGTGCTAATATCAATGTTGTTTCCGTCGCAATCTTGCACATATCCGTCTTTATAATCTCTGCCATAATTTAATTCGTATATCCAATAACTAATCATATCGTTGTCATTAAACATATTTTCCAAAAGCTGAACTACAATATCGCTATGAGCTATAAACAAACTATTCCCTTCAAAAAAATCTAAAAATGAATCATCTAATTTTTCTCTTATATCCCTTGACTTGTCATTAACTTCATTTACAAAATCATCAACTAATTTCATTTTGTTTATTATTGTTACAAATTTCTCTTTGCTTATCATAATTATCACTCCTATCCTATAGCAAAACCCACTACCCTTTCATATTTAGCAGGTCTCTCTTTTATTTTTCTATATACATTTTTATCATAATCAAATTTATACCATTTTGCATTTTGGTCATATTGATATAAGCCCTCAGGTACATTTTCTATAACTGCGTAGTCATAACAAGTTTCACAAATATCCATTGCATTTTCCAAAACTCTTATTTCTGCTTCTTCAAAATCTTTAAAATATCCTACACATCTTTTGTCATCGTTTGTGCTGTCTATCGTTGTTATAAAATACATATTTAATCGCTCCTTTATTTATATTTCAAATTTACCACCACAAGTGAAAGAAGTATTTTTCAAACAAATAAAACGCTTCTTTCTTGTAGTTTTCGATTTCATTATTCATTTTTTTATAACTTTCAACATCTTT
>Ga0326512_10001036_pt1 | contig 22447 bp, 29 predicted proteins | sample 1_2617_0518_D_FD_203652 | JGI IMG/M metagenome (GOLD analysis project Ga0326512, IMG submission 203652) | Bovine rumen microbial communities from UC Davis, California, United States - 1_2617_0518 | ecosystem: Host-associated > Mammals > Digestive system > Stomach > Rumen | place: USA... | reverse complement strand
GTCTTCCGGTTCGGTCAAATAATCTCTTTCATGTTTCCCGACCGGAATGCCTTCGACCTCTGGCGTCTGCTCGTTTATGATTCCCTGTTCTTTGTCGAGCACGTCTTTGTATGTATCGACCCGCTTTTTGAACCAGGAAGGAACCGGAGCACCGAGTTTTCCGCAGTTTTCAATTATTGATCCAAACTCTGTCAAAATATACCATAGGAGCACGATCGGCGTCACTATCGTCGAGACATCGAACGGGAACTTGATCCCGGATCCCTCCACCACTACTTGAAGGGCGATGTCACACATCGCAGCGACAAGGACAGCGAAGATCTCGCCCGCCTTATGCCATAATCCGTCCCGGGCGATCTCTGAGCTCCAGTTTTTTTCTCTCCTGGCGGCCATGCTGCCGGAGAGATAGTCGAGCGCGATCGCAGCTGCCCAGATGATCACGGCCCAGCCTATCCATCCCCAGAGGGCTGTCAGAAAACCGATTGCCGCAGCGACCACGCCGCGGATCTCTTTCGCCTTGTCCGGTGCATTCATTTCTCTTTACCTCCCGCTCAGTCGAGCACCATAATCAGTTTGACATCTTCCTTGCCGAAGCTCGGCGTGTCCACCTGCTGGCTCTCGTCCAGTTCCTTCAGGACGTCATCGATATTTTCTGCCCACACGGTCGCAGACTTCCCGTCCTGCGCGATCACCAGGTACCGCTTCGCGTTCTTTTTCCCTGATTGTTCCATTTTTTATCTCCTTTCAATTCGTGGTTTTATGACAGATACAGAATGCAGGCCCATGTCATAGGGCCGACGACGCCGTCGACCGGCGTCAGGTTGTGCGATGACTGGAAGGCCTTCACCTTCTCCGTCAGAGATTTTGACCACAGCCCGTCGACCGTCACGCTGTAGCCGCGGCAGGCAAGCGCCGCCTGGAGCAGCTTCACTTCCGGCCAGGCGGAGCAGTGCTCGTCGATCATCCTCGGCGGCCAGGTCTTCGGAACCGGCACGCCATCCTCGTCCAGCTCCTGCGGTTCCGGATCCGGCGAGGCCGGAGTCGTGCTGATTGTGCTTTCCGCTCCTGCGTCCAGTGCCTGCGTCAGGAATCCGAACCAACCGAGAGCCGATCCGCCTCTGCTCTCTGCTGTTGCTTCCGTGTTTGTCGGGATCTCGTAGTATTTGCACACATAATACCCGCAATCATACGGGCTCGCGCTCGACTTCACCTTCTCCCAGGCTTTCGAGTATCCGCGGATCTCCGTCAGCATCCATTCGACCTGCGTCTTAAAATCGCCGATGCTGACGCCTCTCTTCCGATGGAAATCGAGCATTCCCGCCTTGCGATCTTTTGCCGTCCACTGGCAGAGTCCGTATCCGGCCTCGTCTCCGATGAATCCCGCGTACCGGCCGGAGTCGACTGCCGTCGTGTATTGCGCGTCATTCATTCCGAGCCGGTTCTCTTTCGAGTCCTCGACGTTCGTGCTTTTGAATGCTGATTCGTCCGCGATGTTTGCCAGGACTCCCGCAGCGCCGGCGATCGTCATTCCCGCCTCGATGCACCGCTTCCCGATGTACAGCGCCTTGTCTTCCTGTCCGGTCATTGATCCTCGCCTCCTCCTAAAATACAGATCGCGACCACGAATGCAGCCGACACGACTGCAAGGTAGATCGCGATCTTCACTAAGATGATCCCGCTCATGGGTCCCCACCTCCTCCGTGTACCAGCAGAAGAATGATTGTCAGGAAAATAAACCATCTGATCACCCAGATCATTCGATCACCCCGTTTTCATATTCTGCGGCCGGCAGTTATGTCGGCCGCGTTTTCTGACGAATTGTTCTCTAACAATTTTTACTACTGGTTAACAACGGTTATTTACCGTAAACTATGGTTGTTTATCGGTGCCAATCATGCTATTTTGTCCGTTCTCAATTAGTCAGTTGCTAAAATTGTCCAATCCTCCGACTAATTCATAGTCAATCCCAAGTTCATTAAGGCAAAACGACGTGTAATCATCTGTACCCGGGTTTCCGCAGACGAACCATATTTTCCCGGTTTCAAGAAACTTGATGGACATGATCGTAAAAACATAGTCGGCACGAACGTCTCTTACTTTGTCACCGATCCAGCACGGCAGAGTGATTGTCTTCTTCATTTCGTCCTCCCTTGACAAGTCGTGGTAGAATGTTGTCGAGGTGTTGCCTTATGGCTGAGAAACAATCCCAGCGTGGAAGACCTCGCTTCGGAAGTGAACCTAAACCACATCACGTTAAGTTCGGCACGAACATGCCACCTGATCTGCTTGAAAGACTGGACAAGTATTGTGCCGATGATGAACGCTCCCGAAGCTGGGCGATCCAGAAAGCAGTTGACCTCTTTTTGAAGGAGAAGGGCTATTGATGCCCTTCTTCTTTCATTTTACCACGGGTCGTGCTGATTGGCAATGGTAGACTACCGTTCACATCAATAGTTCTCAATTAGTCTGAAACAAGCGACCACCCATAAACGTCAGGACTCCACACATTATTGTCCACCATAGAGATATACACCGGATCGTCCTTGGTCGGATAGTGTACTTTGTCCCCGATCATGTAAGCGTCTTGCGCTCCGGTCGGTTGCTTCCACACGGGGATTTCTCCGGGTTTCGGAACTTCCGTCCACAGAGCCGGTGTCGCATCGGGTGTCCAGTCAGGCTGTGAGGTATGCGCTTGTACGCACCTGTACAACTTCTCACCGTACTGCACACGCTCGTCTGTGGTATATTCGGTGTCTGCTTCCCATTCTGGATAAAGAGTTACGACTTCAAGCGCGACAGCATCATCAAGATTTGCAAGCTCCGTGTCGATGTGGTCAAGTCTTTTTTCTGCCGCACCATCCAATTCCGACCGATTAAACATATAATCACGCATTTTTGCCATGCCACTCGCTCCTTTAAGTTACTTGTATCAAAACAATCGGCTCGTTAATATATGCGGACGGATTACTGCCTTCTGCATGGATTTTTATGCCAATTTCCCAGTCTGTAGTTTCCTTGGTAGTGTTTGTAAATACTGCATATCCGGTATTTGAGCAAGTCTCCCATACTGGTGTCGCGTCTCCATAGTTGTTGCAAATTTGCAATGTCTCGCCTGTAATATAGCTACCATCAACATGCACACTTGCATACATTGGTCTATCCGCACTGTTTCCAATACCCATCTCAATGGAGACATCCCATGTTGTCCGTCTGCCATCTGGTAAAAGGAAAATTTCTTCAGCACCCTCGTCACTGACCGGAGTAGATGCGGCAACAGAAAGCGCGGGTCTTGGTGCGCGTGTGCCATTTGTTGCTATACTGTAATCGGAACCACCAGTTTTTCCAACAAACTTAAAAGCCGAAGCATTATGCGCTGATCGTGTCCAATAGTCTATAGCCGCATTATCTTGACTGTATGCTATTCTTGCCGCATTACCAGTTTTCCCGGTAAACGTTTGTAGCGCAGACAAATAACTTTGTCCTTCGTTTCCGGCTGAAGCGTCACCGAATCCGGCTTCAGAATAGCTCAAAAGAAAACATCGTCTTGATATTTGCAAAACTTGTGCGGTATGATCTGCGGACTGATTGTAGTCTACATACTTAATAGATGTATTTACCAACGCATTTAACGTATCAGCATCAAATATTGACAAAAACCCATTAGATGAATCTTCCAGCCACAAATCCATTTCGCATCCAGCGTAAGATGCTGTTCCTACTGAGTTCATTCTTTGCGTTGGAAGGACATATTGCCTTAAAAGGCGAGCATTCCCTCCTTCATCTACCCCAAGATAAATATATGGTGTATGTGTTGTTACGCCATTTACGATTTCGTCAACGTAGATAGCAACCCCGGCAGTTAGATCAGCTATTGTTCTGCTCATTTGCTTTCCTCCTTACTGCCCATAAATCCTGCGGTAATACTTATCAACTGAGCCAAAAGTCACAGTGATAGGATCGTTAGTGTAGTCCCCAACATATGCAAAAATGTCCGAAAAATCCGTAGGTTCGCCCGTAGGAATCGCCTGTACTACGCTCACAAACCCAGACGGGAACGCAAGCTGAGACGATGTGCCGCTCTTTGTGCGAATCGCATTGGCAACGCTCGTGAGATCTGCATCAAGCTGTGTGCTGTCAACCAGTTTGTCCACTGCCATCAGTAGTTACCTCCTTGCCATGTTGCGAGAGTCTGTGCAACCCATGCCGTGCCATTCCACATCAAGAAAGCACCAGTTGTCGGGGAAGACGGAGAAGTGATTTTCTCACCAATTGCGTTCTTTTGCTGCGAAACTTCCGCCCCCAGCGAGCCGGCCGGATAGGTCTCGGAATCGTCAAATTCGATCTCGCCTGCGTCGGTTGTACCGGCAGGTCCCTGAGGTCCCTGAGGGCCCTGCGGACCGGTCGCGCCGGTGTCACCCTTCGGGCCCTGAGGTCCCTGCGGGCCGGTCGCACCAGTTGCTCCGGTGTCGCCCTTGTCTCCCTTCGGACCCTGCGGTCCCGTCGCGCCCGGGGCCCCGGTCGGGATCCCGAAGGTCAGCGTGACTTCTCCGGTCTCCGGGTCCACCGTCTTCTCGACCGAAGCCGAGGAGCCGGCCGCCAGCGTCTCCGCCTCGGCGCCCATGTTCTGCACGGACTGCGCTGCGGCCTCGGCAGCTGCCACGCCGTCCTGCAGGGCCGCGATCGTCTCGTCGATCACACTCTGCTCCTCCGGATCCGGTGTGATCGTCTCCGGCGGCGTCCTGGGCGTGATGTGGATCGTGATCCAGTACTCCGTCTCCCGGTCGTTCTCGCCCTCATGCAGGACGATGTAGGCCGTGATCGTCGCCGAGCGCTGCAGGAGCTCGTTCGGAACCGCCACGCCGTTCGCGTTCCCGATCTTCTGGATCGCGTTCCGGGTGTACTCGGTCGAGAAGTCGACCTGATACGCTGCCGGCAGGTCCACTCCTTCGATCTTCAGGACCTGCCCCTGATCCCACTGGACGAGGGACGGGGACGCGGTTGCGGTGTTGCAGCCGGAGTTGATCACCGCGGTCGTTACATTTAAGGCCATATCTTATTCCTCCTCTCGGAATATGATCAAAGGCTCCAGAGCCTTCAGATCAGACGCTGACAGACGGACGCCGTCGTTAAGGGTAACCGTGATCTTTTCCAGGGTTCCGATGTCCATCTCTTCCAGTTCCTTCATCCGGTCCGGCTGAGCGTCCGGGTCGAACTTCGCGAGCTCCTGCCCGTAGAAGGATAAGTGCTCATTACAGAGCTCTGTAAACTTCATGAGGCCATAAGCCTCCCGGATCGGGAGGTCCTGCGTTACCAGCTTCTGCAGCGGTGCGCGGGCGTTTACAATTTCTATCAGTTTCATGGGTTTCTTCCTTTACTGGATAAGGTTGTAGGCTTTCAGCGCTGTAATGAGCGTGGCGACGGTTGCGGTGTTGCTCACAGTCTGGATCCTTGCCGATTTTGACGTTCCGAAAAAACCGAGGTAGGAAGTGGATGAGCACGCAATGAAAGCGTTCCCGCCGATGTAGCACCCGTTCATCGGGTACCGTGACGTTCCGAGCTTGATCCCGTAGGAGGAGCTCGTGTTTCCCTGGAGCAGGTTTCCGCTGCTGTCCAAAGACAGGATATAGTTCCCGTTTTTCAGCTGGCTGACATCGCCGCCGCTGCTTGGCGTTATCCAGGATACCTCGTAGTCCCTGTTCGAGCTCTTTGCCAGGACCTGGCCGTTCGTTCCGCCGGACGGGATCCCGTGCACCGTGGCAGGTGTTTCCCATCTGACTGCATAATCAGTGGACCCGTCCTTTGTCAGAACCTGTCCATCAGATCCTCCGGCCGGGATCCCTTGGCTCGCGGTCCATTTTACTGCGTAGGCCGTCGTGCCGTCCTTCGTAAGCACATCTCCGTCGTTTCCGCCTGGTGGGATCGGGTACCGGCTCATCGGGGTGCCGAGTATAAAGTCGACGACATAGGACCCGGAGATCCGGTTGATCCTTGCCCTGTCGCCCACTTTGATCAGCTGGGCGGCGTTCACCTTGTATTCTTTCTCGCCGGCTTCGGTGTTCCCCTCGATCAGCAGCTTTACGCCGTCGGATCCGACAGCGGCGACTGTTGCCAGTTCGATGCTGTCTGTGGTACCGGGAGCAAATTCGCTTTCAGTCAGAAAGAGTTCATCCAAGATTAACCACCACCTTTTCCAGAGTGTGCTGCATCAGGCCTCCCGGCCTGAGGTCCATTGTCCACGCCCGGTCGATCGCGATGGCGAACAGGTCGTCGTAGTGGATCCCGACCACGTCGTCGACGCCGTACCCCGGCAGGAGCCCGGTCGTGAGGCTGATCTGTTCTCCAGTGATCATGCTGTCATTCCTCGCACGGTCTGCGAGGGCCTGCAGCTCGGTCTGATCTGCGATATTGTCCACCGTGATCACCTGGCAGATCCTCCGGCCCCGTCTTCCGATGGAGAGGGGGGACTGTGGGTTTGTGTTTACAGATACGGCGCGGATGACGCCGGTTTTGTCCGGATTGCTGCATACCGCGATGAACACATTCGGGGCGTTGTAGATATCCACCTCGCGCTGCATGGTCGGCATCATCAGGCTCTTGACGTCGTCGCTGTCGAGCGTGTGCTCGATATTTGCGGCCACCGGGACGCTGACCGGCTCCAGGATGGCCGTCCCTTCCTGGTCGAACCAAAGCGGGTTATAGTTGATTTCGGCCAGTAGTTCGTTGACGATGTCCAGGCGGCTGGTTCCGACATTCCACTCTCGGTCCTCCGGCAGTGTTGCTGTGGATTCGACAGCAGAGACCAGGGCGATCCCGGACTCTGCCAGCCTTGCCTCGATTGCCTGCTGGTAACTGGTGCCGGCATCCAGATGCAGGAGGTTCTCCAGGCGGCTGTCCCGGACGATCCATCCACGGTCATAGGCCTCGATCTGGATGTGGCTGCCCGTCGTGTCCTTAATCGGCCGGACAGACGCGGGGAGGAATACTCCGAGATGGTGGACGACGCCGTCGATGATCAACTCCGGACGGATCTGGTCGGTGAGCAGATTGTAGTCGCTGCCGGGATCGAGGAAGGAACCGGACAGGCCTGTCTTGATACTGTCTCCGGAGTTCATTCGGAGCTGAAGCGAGCCGCGATCGACGGCACGGAGCTCACCAAAGTCCGCGCCGTTTCGTATCACGACAAACCGGAACTCAACCGTTCTCATTTGTGACAAAGTCCTCCCACTCGATCTGTTGGACGGTGAACGAAAACGCAGCGTAAAACAGAGTCTGACGCTCCTGCAGCTGCTGGAGGCAGCCGATCACGACCTTGCCGCGGTTGCTCTTGACGATTACGACCTCGCCGTCCAGCGCGACCAGCGCTTCCGCCTCCTGCTGCGTCGGGAACGCGCAGCTGTAGCTCCCGGAGAGATCTCTGAAGATAGAACGCTCAAGCCTCGGGTAATTGCTTCCAGTGACATGCTGGATCGTGACGGTCCGGCTGTGGTTAAATGTCTGAGCATCTGCGCTTGAATCGGTAAGGGTGATGTCGAGCCATGCACCTCCGGAAAATCTCGCGATTTTCTTCCCGGAGACGCTCATGGTGCCGTTCACGGTCTCGCTGCGGCTGTAATTTCCGGAAGCGTGCCAGATCTCGACATAGTAGTTATGGTTTCCGAGGACAAACCGGTCAGAAAAAGCGGGTGCAGAAGTCTCTCCGATCCGTACTCCGTCCCGGTACCACTGAAACCGGTCCGCGGTGGCGCCCTGCCCGATTGTTGCTGACAGGTTCGCATCGATCCCGAAGTCCGCAGCGAGGCTGATCGTCGTCTCCGGGACGTTTTCGATGGCGACTGTCACCGACGCCGGCTGGCTCCACAAGCCGTAGACACCCTGCACGCGCACGGAGATCTCGTGCGTGCCGTCGGCCAGGGGCTCTGTGACCTGCCATATGCGGACGGCATCGCCGAAGGCCTTCCGGACGATCTTCCCGTCGATGCGGATCTCATAGGCCTCCTGGCCGGCTGACTGCCACGTGACGGTTGTCCTGGGCACGTTGGTCGCGGCGAGACCGGAAACGGGAACCGGGGCGGCGACATTGATAAATGACGCCTCCGTCCATTCGCCTGCCACGCCGTCGATGTTGTACGCACGGACGCGCCATGCCGTCTGGCCGGCGAGGAATGTATTCGCCGGTACCTCATACGATTCCTCGGCAGGGGAGAGTTCGAACAAAGCCGTCCAGGGATCCTCGCTGTCGTGACGCCACTGGCCTTCCACGCGGCTGGGCTCCAGGCCGTCCGTGCTGCTCAGCGTCCAACGCAGGAGGATCGGCGCGCTGCCGTCCTCGATGCTGTCGATCGGCGAGACCGGTGTCGCTGATGCGGCGCCGGCGGAGGTGCTGAAAGTATAGACTGGCGTCTGGGTAATGGTGCCTTCTTCGTCGGTTCCGGATACATACCATGAGATGGTATCGTCAGCCGGGAAGGTGTTGGCCTGGATCGTGATCGATTTTGCGCCGGTAAGCGCCTCTCCGGTGTATGAGGAATCCCCGGAGGCTTTCCAGTAGAAGGTCGCGCTGCTCTGGTCCCACGACTCCTGGGCGCAGTAAACATCCTGAGACTCTTTGACATAGTCCCACCGGAATGTCGCCGGGTCCCTCGGGTTATAATAACCGGAAGCCGGTCCGGACTGGTATGCGATTCTGCTGAGGATCTTGATCGTGTCGTCATAGGTGACGTGTAAATATGGCGGATTGCCGTTTTCCAGGACAGTCTTTGTGTCGCACTCGACGGAGGAATCTATACTGAATCCCGGCTCATTTAAAAGATCATGGGCAAATCTGGCCTCGCGGTAAGTCCCGCTCAGTTCCTCCGGGATGAACCTGTTGCCGGTAACCGGGGCATCGACGACCGTGTCGAATATCCATGTTTTCTGCGGTCCGGTGTAGTAAGTGACAGTATTCGCGTCATAGCTGGACTCCAGCCTGGAGATGTCGAAATCAAGAAAATTGAATCTTCGCCTGAGACAGAAGACAAGCTGAGCGCCCAGGAGCTTGTTGTGCTTCAGGCTGCTGGGCCATGCGGAAACTTTAAAGTAAAAGTTATCCGCGAAGATGTTGTCCTCAAGAGGATACCAGGACGAGTCGTCCATCTGGTAGTGCGTAGACGGGTATCTGTTCGTTACATAGGCGAGGTCGTATATGGTAAGGTCTCTAGTTGCAGTTGCCATCGTCTCACCTCATCCGCTGCCGGATCCTGGCGCTGTGCGCCATCTCCACGATGTCGTTGAACTCTTTCACGCTCTTGGCGTCGATCGTGATGTAGAACGTGTCGCCTCCGAGCTGCTGGCTTTCCTGGTTGCTGTAGATCTGCGAGCCCTGCGGCAGGCTGACCAGTTCCGGCCCGGCCTCGCCGACCCACGTCAGGCCGCCGCGCCAGTTGTCCGTTCCGCCGGCGGTCGTCCCGTAGATGATATAGTTCCCGGTTTCCTTGTCGTAATACTGTCTTGTCTCCGGGTCATACCCGTAGTCCGTCAGGAAGCTGTCGCCGCGTTTGTTTGCGTAGTATTCCTGGTACTGGTCATAGGTGCCGTTCTGCTGCATGTACACGGTCTGCCAGTGGCTCAGGGTGCCGGAACTCTTTCCGAAGCCCATGGCGTTCCCGACTCGGCTGAAGTCCAGAGTCAGCAGGCCGGCGATCACGTCCGCCGTGTCCGCGATCAGCGCGCAGAATTGAGCGATCCCGCCGAGCACAGCCGAGACCAGGCTGAGTCCCTGCCTGAATCCGGGGATCCCTTTCAGGATGTCTCCGGCCGTCCGCAGGATGTTGATCAGGTTTTCGATAATGCTCGCGAGGTTTCTGATGATTCCGGAGCGTTCCAGCATCTCGCCGGCTTTCCTTACCACGTCCGTGAACAGTTCCATGGCTGCCTTCGCGGCCGGGGCAAAGTCCGCGGCCAGCTGCTTCTTGTTTGCCTCAATCTGCAGCTGCAGCTTCTGATAGGCGTCGTCGACCTCGCCGAGCTTTCTGATCTGCTGTTCGTCCAGAATATACCCGGCGGCCTCCGCCTCTTCTGCGTATTGTCTCAGCGCTGCGCTCCCCTCATTGATGAGAGGGTTCAGTTCCTGGGCGCTTTTGCCCATGAGCTCCATGGCTGCCGCGTCCCGTTCCGTTCCCGCCTGCATCTGGCCAAGCGCGTCTATCACGTCATAGAAGACTTCCTCCGCGCTCCGGAGGCTCCCGTCGGCTTCGTTCACAATGCTGACGCCCAGGGCCTCGAACTGAGCCTGCGCGCTTTCGCTGCCGCCTGCTGCATCGCTCATGGCCTTGGTGAGCTTGGTCATGGCGCCCTTGATGGTCTCCGCGTCCACGTCGATGAGTGGCGCTGCGTAATCCCATGCCTGCAGCATTGCTGTCGGGACGCCGGTGATGGCGCTCTCGGAGATATACTCGTCGACCTGGGCTGCGACTTCAATCGTGAGTTTTCCGAGTTCTGACACGACCTTAACCACGGCCGCGATCGCAGCGGCTGCGGTAGCCATGGCGGCCACGGTGCCGGCGGAGAGTCCCTGCATTCCGTTGAGCGCTTCCTTCGCGCCCTGCGGGAGCTTGATTCCGAGCTTGCCCGCCAGCTGGTCCACGGTGTCGCCCAGACCGACCATTTCCTTGTTCTGGCCGTTCAGTGCCGCGTTGTTTTCTTCGATCGCGTGCTGCAGGTCAAACTCGGCGGCCTCCGCATTGTTCAGCTGCTGGATGTAGTATTGAGTCCTCTCGCTGGCCTCGCCGTATTCTTTCGCGGCGAAGGCGACGGCCTCCCGGAGTTTGGCGACCTTGTCCTGCTGCTGCAGGAGCTTCCGTTCCAGCAGTTCTCCGGCCTTGGTCAGGTATTCGGTGCTCTCGGTGTTGCCCTTATACTCTGCCTGCAGCTTCCGCATCTCGGAGGCTAGGGTCTTGTTGCCGGCGCTCAGCTCGCTGAGTGCCTGTTTGTATTCTTTTTCACCGTCCAGCACGACCTTCGCGCCGACGTTTCTGGTAGGTCCTGGCATTGTTATGCACCTCCTGCGAAATAAGCCGCCAGCCGTGTTCCCTCGTCATCGTCGTCCTCCCTGGGGGACAGGTCGACATACCGGGCCACGCCTGGTCCCATCGCATTCCGGATGGCGGAGCTCTCCCGGTGTCCGGAGTGGACACCGGGGCTGAATTTTGCGTCATACAGCTGGCAGAGCCTGGCCGGGTTCATGGTCCGCCAGAAGATTTCCTCCTCCTGGTGGCAGTCGAGCAGCCAGATGCTGAGAAACCGGGCAAAGTCGATCCCGTCGGATCGGCCTGCCCGGTCGGTCAGTTTCCCGAGTTCTCGGGCGGATTGTCTTCCGGATCGATTTCCGGAGTCTCCGGCGCGGCTTTTCCCGGAGGAGCCATGGAACGGATGACCATGCCCATGATCTGGGAGGTCAGCGTGGTGGCGATCTCGCCGAAGGACAGCTTCCGCTTCACCTGTTTGATGGTGTAGCGTTCAGTCCAGCCCTGTTCATCCGCGTAGTCGTTGAGCATGGCGGTCAGGAACTCCACCGCGCTGTTGATGGCGTGGTCTGGGTCAAGAGCTTCCTCAAGATTTCCGCCGTGCGCGTCCTGGATGTCCTCCAGGACGGCCATGTTGCAGCGCAGCATGTAGGTCTTCCCCTCGAACTCGTAGGGGATCTGTTCCAGTCTCAGACTCATGTCAGCGCTGCTTCCACCCAGGCGATGGCAGTCGCCTCGTCGTCAACATAGGCGGACTCGTAGAGCAGCGCGTTGTCGCTGTCGTCCATCAGCATCTCGCCGTTCGTGGTCGGGGTGTTAAAGACGATGTTTTCGCCCTTGGTCTGCAGGCTCATGCTGGGCGGTCCGAAGAGCGCCTTCGCGATCCGGCAGCACCAGAAGACCTTCGCGCCGTCCTTCATCGCCGGGCAGTAGAACCCGAGGCCGACATAGACGCCCTCGCTCTTCGCACTGAGCGCGAGGCCCGTCACGGAAGTGGCGGATCCGCCCGTCGGAGTCACGCTGCGCGTCTTGTCCGTCATGCCGAACATGAGCTTCTGCGCTGCGTCCTTGATATAGGCGACGCCCAGGGAGACCGTGCCGCCCGTGGCGGAGGCCATATACTCCGCGAGACCGTCCTCGGCGTAGAGCCGGCCCTCGGCCCGGCGCAGCTCGAAGTTGGCCTGCATGGCCTTTCCGACTTCCTGCCGGTCCGTGTAGCTGATCACGCCGTTGGTGTTTACATACTTTGCGACTTTAATGCCGCGCAAGCCAAACTGAGGCATGGTGTTTCCTCCTTATTGATTAAACTCGTTTTCTATCCAGTCGCCGATGACCTTCTCGGCCTGGTCCTGGATCCGATCGGCGCCGCGGTTCATCGCCGTGCCGATAAATGGCCGGGCCGGCTGGCCCTGTTTTCCGTATTCGTTAACAAACGCGATCTCCGCGTTTCTGGTGGTGGTATTCCCGCGCCGGCGGGTGCCGGTGAAGCTGATCATCTCATAGCCGCCCTCGGCGGTTTTCTTCGGCTTCCGCGGTTTGATCCTGTCCAGGATGTGCACGTCACTCTCTGGATCCCGGACGCCCATGTTCTCGCCGGTGCTGCGGATCGCGTCCGCGGCCACCGCGGCCATGGCGTCCAGCGCCTCGGCGGTCACGTCGAAGGGGATCTCCGAGATCCGCTGGAAGGCGTCCGCCAGATCGTCGAAACCTGTGAGTTCAAGCGTAGCCATAGAACCCGCCCCCGTCCGTGTACTCGCACTCGAGCACCCAGTGCTGTCCGGCGTCGTCTGTGGCGTCCGTCGGGATCGGCCAGGTGAAGCCCTCGTCGAAGAGGGCTCTCTCCATCGCCAGAATGGCCTCTCTGGGGTCTTCCTTGTGCGGGAGGTAAAAGTGTACCTGTACGAGGTAACGCGAAGCACAGGGCACGCCTTCCGCCCACACCTCGCCCACCTGGTTGTAGTTCCACACGACGTACCGAACCAGCGGCCCGGTGTACATGTGCGGGAAGACAGCGTCGGGGAAGATGGGGGAGAGGGCCCGCTGGATCGCCTCAGCCACGCAGGCTTCCTGCAGTGTCGCCTCACTCATCGGATCACCTCCGTGAGGATCAGCGTCAGGCTGTCGAAGGTCTGCGGGAAGCTCCGGATGATCCGGTAGCGCTTGCCCTTAAATTCCGCATAGCGGGTCCCTGTGAAGCCTGCCGGCCAGAAGTCCAGATAGTCGGCCGTGTTGACCTCCGCCTGCGCGCTGGCCTGCACGCCGGCCTTCATAGACTGGTAGAACTCGGACTGGCTGACGCCGTCCTCCCAGTCGCACATCAGCGGGGGAGTGCTGCGGTGTTCCATCCGGTTCTCAAAGCCGGAGGCGGCCTGCCCGGACTCCACCCAGATCAGCGTGATCTCGTCCGACCAGGGCGTGTGCAGGATGCTGTTCACGTCTCCGGCCTCGCTTTCTGGCCGAAGAGCCGGTTATTCCGGGCCATGACCAGCATCCGCGGCATCGGCGCGCCGTCGATGCGGCTGCGCCAGAGCCAGCCGGCGTACATGATCACCAGATCCCGGTCGGCAGTCGTGTCCTCCAGGGTGATGCCCTGGGCCGTCAGGGCCTCCTGCGCCTCGCAGAGCCGGTCCCGGAGACGTCCGTCGAATCGTTCCGTCTGGATCCCGAGGTCGACCTTCAGGCCGCTGAGCAGCTGCTGCATGTCCATCTGATCGCCCCTTTCTGTTAGTCTGTAATGCCCTGGAGTTTCCTCCAGGTGTCCTCACTGTAAACCGCGGTCCCCGCGTGCCCGCATTTGATGGAGCTGTCGCACCAGATCTCCCGGCCGAGCCAGCCCGCCCTCATGCAGAAGGCCAGATCCTCGCCGAATCCCAGGGAGGGAAAGAAGGGGAGCCCGTAGGCGTCCCGCACCCGGCGGATCAGGTCGGTCGTCATCATGACGGCACCGAAGCCGCAGGCGGCGATCTGGAACAGACTGTCGCGCTGATAGTCGTCAAAGTTGTCCGCCCTGGCGGCCATGACGCCCGTCGGGAGCTGTTCCCGGCGGAGGGCGCTGTAGATCACCGGATGAATCGGGTCCTTTCTGCTGAAGTACAGCCCGGAGATCATCTCCCGGCCCAGGTCCAGATGCTCGGATAGCCTCCGGAACAGGTACCGGTCGAAGATCATGTCGCTGTCCAGCCAGAGCACCCGGTCAAATTCTCCGTCTATGGCCAGCTCCGCCAGTTTGTTCCTGGCGTCATAAATGAGCGAGCTCTGGCAGGTGGTCCACTGGACTTCCCCGTCGACATCCATGCCGAGGCAGGAGCGCAGGAAGTCCGTGTGAACCATATCCATGCAGGGAATCGCGATCATTGTCCTCATGTGGTTCCTCCGGTTTCAGAATGTAGCGATCAGGTCGCGGTGACGGTGACGGTGCAGGACGCGGTCTTTCCGTTGGCCGTGGCGGTGATCACGCTGGTGCCGGTTGCGACACCGGTCACGACGCCGCTGCTGTTGACCGTGGCCTTCGCGGTGGTGCCGCTGGCCCAGGTGATGTCATCCTGCACGCCGAAGGGCAGGAGGACGGCCGGGATCTGCACGGTCCCTTCGACCGGGACGGAAGCGGTGGCCGGAAGCAGGAGGGCGGAGACGGTGTTGGCCGTGTCAGCGGCGAACTGCATGGAGGTCGCCGGGGTGCTGCCCGCGATGTTGATCGCCACGAACGCTCCAGCGATGACCGGCGTGCCGTCGGCGCGCATCTTGGCCTTGAAGACGGTGTTGTCCTGGATGAACTGGACCTCACGGCTCTGCTCGATGCTCATGCCGCGGCGGATGACCGTCAGGTACAGATCGCCGAAGCCGCCGACGATGTCGTTGTCCGGCATGAACTCCAGGATGTCGATGTCACCGGAGACGATCGGCAGGCTGCCGCCGATCATGGCGACAAACTCGCCGGAGAGGTTGGTGGCGATGGCGCGGGCCTTCAGCTCGCCGTAGGTCTTACTGTTCATGGCCCAGAACATCTCGCCTCTGGCGTAACGGTTATAGGCCGGGATCACGGCGCGCTGCAGGGCAGCCCAGAAGGCGGTGCCGGTGGCGTCGGCCGCGATGCTCTTGATGTTGCTGGTGTGCAGGTCGACCCACTCGGGGGCGGTGTCCGGATAGCCTTCCGGCTTGGAAGTCTGCGCCAGGCGGGTCACGATGCCGAGAGGCATGTGGCTGGCGGAGCCTTTGCCGTAGAGGATCGCCTTGTCCATGCCGAGGCCGAGGGCTTCGGAAAGCATCTCGACGATCCAGCTGGCGAGGTTGAGGTCGCTGTCTTCCAGGAGGCTGTTGCACACCGGGATGAAGCCGGCGAGTTTCCAGCCGTCCAGGGTGACCTGGTTGAACTTGAAGGTCAGCTCATTGATCACGCCGCACATCTCGGTCCAGACGGCCTCGGGAACCGTGCCGGCGACGGTCTGGCGGGTTTCGCCGCCGACGTCGCGGATCCGGACGCGGTTGAGCAGCTTGCTGTACCGGTACATGTTCTCGGCGATGAGATCCAGGAAGATCACCGGGATCGTGAGCTCGCCGCCCTGCAGGGCAGCGTTTGCGCCCTTCATGCTGCGCAGCTTCGCGAAGAAGGCCTGCACGTCTTCCTGGGCGACGATTTCGTTCCGCTGGGCCATCGGCAGCGCATCAAACGCGCGCTGGGTGAGGGGGAGGTGGCGGATCTGGACAGAGGTCTGAGGGATCATGGTAGTAGTCATCCTTTCATTGTTGTGCTCCGCTTCCGGCGCTGCCGCGACCGGCGCGGGCGGGGTCTGCTTTTCTTCGATCCCGGCGAGCTCCGTCTGAGCTGCCTGGATGTCGGCGATGATCGCGGCCTTCGCGCTCTCGTGCGTGGCCTGATCGGTGTCGAAGGCGGTCACGGCCGCATCCACGGCCTGGCGCTCTTCCTCGGTCTGCGCGGCCATGATGTCGGCCCGCAGGCTCTCCTCGCGGGCGATGAAGTCCGCGTCCTTTGCCTGCAGCTCCTGCAGGCGTGCATTCAGCGTGTTGATCCTGTTCTGCAGGACCAGAGCTTTCAGTGCCATGGTTATTCCTCCTTGTGCTTCAGTTTCGCGAGCATCCGCTCGCGCCATGCTTCCGGGGCCTCCGTCTTCTGGAGACTCTCCGGTGCTGTCATACCCGGAGCCAGGTGGACCGTCCGGTTTCCGATGTACAGATCCCGGCCGTCCTGGCTTGCTGCAATGGCCAGAGGTTCCGCGTCGTCGATGACCGCGTCGGCGAATCCCTTGGCCGCGGCCTCGGTGCCGGTCATGTAGGTGGTTTCGGCCATCATGCCGAGGATCTCATTCTCCGGCAGGCCGGTCTTCCTGGCGTAGATGCTTGCCTGCATCTTGTCCCAGGCGTCGTACTGCTCCGCCAGCTCCCGGAGCTGCTCGGCATTGTAGCCGCCCCAGAGGTAGCCCCAGCAGTTGTGGATCATGATCAGGCTGGAGGGGTTGACCTCCACCCGGTCGCAGGCGCACATGATCAGGCTGCCGCCGCTCATGGCCACGCCATCCACGATGCAGACGGTCTCCATGCCGCTTCGGCTCATTTCCCGCAGCCGGTTGTGGATGACGTTCGCGACGTTCGCGTCGCCGCCGTAGCTGTTCATCCGGATCGTGAGACTCCTGCAGCGCTGGATCTCATCCAGGTCTCGGAGGAACTCATCCAGCAGGATGAAATCTCCGTCCATCGGTTCGCCGGTCCACCAGTCGATCGGCCTGGTCTCGTAGATGTCGCCGTACATCGTGAGCGTTGCGTTTTCTCCGTCCGTGCTGGCCAGGGCATACGCGCTGCGCTTGATGTTGACGGCCTTCTGTTTCATTTCTTTGCTCATGTCTCACCTCCGGTGAGTTTTGATTGATCGCCCAGCCGGTCGGCCGGGATGTAGTTTTCCAGAGCCAGCAGCTCTTCCATCTCCGGGTCATATTCCAGGCCCATCCAGTCGCGCCACTCGTTCCGGCGCATGGCCATCCGGTCCACCATCTCCGCGCCGGCTTTGATCAGCTCGTCCATGGAGTAGTTCAGGAGGCTGCGGGAATTGAACCGGAAGAACAGGTCCGGATCCGTGACGAGCTTCTTGGTCAGTTCCTGCTCGATGATCTGCGCCAGCGGCATGATCGTGGAGCTGATGAAGTTGTTCCACTCGTCGCGCTTAAACTCTCCCACGCCCAGGATGAACGCCGGGATGCCCAGGATCGTGGCCACGGTCTTCTTGTCCAGCTCCACGAAGTCCTTCAGGGCCAGATCGGAGAGGGTCAGGGGCTTGATGCTCTGAACGTCGAAGCTCTCCGCCGGGATAAGCCAGGGCTCGCCGGCCTCGCTGCCTTCGACGTATTCATCCAGCAGTTTCTTCCGGCCGGCCTTGGTGGAGAACTCATCCGCCAGTGCGTCGACCTTCACGATGATCGACGGCTTCCACTTGCTCTGCAGGAAGCCGGTCTCCGTGGCTGCCGCCTGTTTGAGGCTGTTGGCCACGGTGGAGAGGGTCACGGTGAAGCCTTCGCCCCGCCATGGGTAAAAGCTGCCCGGATTGATGGCAAAGTGCAGCAGGTTCTCCGGCAGGTACTCCCGGCCGTTGATGGACACCCGGTAGTCATAGAGCGTCGTGGCGTAGAGCGCCGTGTACGCCGACGGGATCGGCAGCAGTTCCCGCAGGCGTCCCCGTTCGGTGATCGGGAGGACGATGCAGTTCCCGCGGCCGTCCAGGTAAAGTGTCCGGATGATCCACTGGATGAAAGCCGACCGGGTCAGGTACCGGTTCGGGTTAATGTCCACCACCCGGCTGAGATCGTTCTGGACCCGTTCATCGCCGTGATCGTTCGCCCGGCGGAGGTGGATCGTCATGGATCCGACCAGCCGCGCGATCGTATTGACCGCTGCGGAGATCTCCGGACAGTCGGAGAGTCTCACATATCCGTCGCAGGCCAGGCTGTCGAATCCCTTCGGATCCGTGAGCCACAAAAGCCCGCCGCCGGATCCGGAAGTCTGAGGCGCCGGTTTGCTGTGGGGTCTGTCCCTCGCCTGGGGAAGTCGTCTTTCTTTCACTTGTACTCTCATTTATGACCTCCATCCTGGGCGGCGTCCGCCGCCGGTCGTCTCGCCCTCTTTGGGCGTCCCGTCTTCATTCTCGAACCATCCGGAACCGGCGCTGCTGCGGTCGGTGTCGATCAGCAGCCGCACCGTCGCGAAGACGGCGGCATCGAAGACGTCGATGCGCCGGTTGTCGCTGATTTTTTCATACTGCACCGCGTCGTCGACTTTCTCGACGGCCCGGACGTTCTGCACGCAATACTCGAAGGGCTCCGCGTGCAGGTAATAGAGGCAGCCGATCTTCGCCTTGTGCTCGATCAGCCGGAATCCTTCGCTCTTGGTCATGTACAGCTGGGGCTGATCCTTTACCCGGAAGCCGGCCTTCCGCATCGCGGTGATGTACGGCCTGGCGAACTTCTTGTCATGTCCGACCTGCTTAATCTTGAATCCTTCGCGCTTCCACTTCTGGAACTGCTTCACCGGCTCCGCCGGGTCCATGCTCGGCGTCTCCGGCATATCCAGCCATCCGTCCTCCTGCCAGCCGAAGAGGGGGATCTGATCCTGGTCCGCCTTCTCCGTGGCTGCCACGATCGGGAACCAGCAGTGCGGGATCAGAACCAGGACATCCTCCGGCGGTGTCCACTCCGGACACGCTGCCACCTTTGCCGGGATCTCCCCGGCGAGGCAGGCCGCCGTCAGGTCGTGCAGTTTGGACAGATCCGCGCCGCCGAACCAGGCGGAGACGAGCTTGGTTAGCTCCTCCTGGGTCCAGCTGTAGCGCCGGTCGCTCCGTCGGAACTCTTCCACGTCGAACCAGGCCTTGAAGCTGCTCACGAACCGGTTGAGGGATCTCGTGAAGAACTCCTTCCGCAGCCTCGGCTGCGCCTGGGCCTGTTCCGCTGCGGCGATCATGTCCTCCGGTCGGATCGTGATCCCGTAGGCCGGATTCGCCGCCCTGTGGACCGCCGGGTTCATGAAGTCGATGCTGCCGTCCGGTTCCTCCGGCGCCTGCGCCAGGAAGACGTGCGTCCGGTCGGCATCCACGCCGGTGACGGTCCCGCGGAGGATTTTCTCCATGTAGTCACGCTTCTGGGCCGCGAAGCCCAGACCGTCATCGCCTGCGGTGAAGGTGCAGAGGATGAGCTTATTTGTGAAGGCCTTCATGGAGTCGCGCAGTCGGGTGTACGGAATGTCGTTCTTGTAGAGCTCCAGCTCATCCAGGTGGATGAACTGGGCATTGAACGAGTCGAACAGCTCCGGCTTAAAGGCCAGCGTCTCGAGGTTGATGTACCCGTTCCAGATCTCCCCCTCGATCTGATGGCCGAGGCTGGAATCCAGCAGCCGGAGCTTTCCGGGCGGGTTGTTCTCCGCCACCAGGCCCAGCCGCTTGAAGTTGTACGTCAGCCAGTTGAATCCCTCCATGCCCTGCTTCAGGGATCCGGCGACGGTCTTGGCCTTGGCGCCGGACTTCCGGTACCAGAGCGCCAGCGCGGTCTGCAGGCCTTCGCCGGCGGTCGTCTTGACCGTCTTCCGAGGGGCGAACCAGTCCGCCTCCTGGAAGCGCCGGATCTGCGTCCCCTTCAGAAAGAAGCCGCAGACGTTGTAAATGCAGAACAGGTGCCAGGGCATCAGCTCCATCGGTTCGCCGCGCAGGGGAGTGCCGTCCATGCGCTCGCCCTGGGAGAAGGTGAAAAGCCCGGTGATGATCTCGATCACGAACTCGGCCAGCGCTGGCCGGAAATCCCACTGGTTGCTGTCGAGATCCTTCAGGAACCGGCGGGCAGCCAGCTGCTGCATCTCCTCCACGTTCGGATCCTTCGCGGTCCGGATCGCGTAGTCCATGGCGGCGGGGAAGTGCGGAGCAGGGGAGAGGCCGAGTCGATTCGTCATCCCATGTCCTCGGCTACGGCCTGGCGTAGCTCTTCATCAATCGCATCAAATTCCGCGGCGACCTCAAAAGCCTGTTCCACAACATCTTCCATGTCTTCCGGCAGCGTCTCGTAGGCGTCCTGCGTGATCTGAATCTCCTGGGCTCCCGGCAGCGTGAATACCGGCTGCCCGGCTTCGTCGTTTTTCCACCAGTCCGGGTTGACCCCTTTGGTGTCATACCCGGCCACCCTGGCCGCGATCTGGTCGAGCTTGCTGGAGATCAGATCCTTCTGCTCCGGAGTGTCGCCGCCGGCGTTCACGCCGGTCAGTTTCCGGAAGGACTGCGGGGTCAGTCCCAGCGCCTGGCGGTGCTGCAGGATCTCGTTCCGCAGCTTTTCGATGACCGGGTAGTGGTCATCCAGGAAGCTCGGCTTCCCGCCCGGCGGTGCCGTGTTGCTCCAGGCCTTTTCGGCCCTGGTGAGCTCTCGTTCACATCGGCAGAGGGTCCGGAGCTCCGGCAGGAAGATGTCCCGCCAGATCCCAAGCTCTTCCATCTGTTGCTGATAGACCTGTTCCTTCGTCACAGCTTTGGCCTCCCGTTTTTCCAACCATAGCGCCGCCGGTTATCATGCAGCGCGTCCACCTGGTAACCGTCCAGGAGTGCGTCCCGCTTGCGTGCTTTCTGGATCGGCCGCAGGCTTTCGAGATACGCCGCCCGCCTGGGGCATGTCGGCTTACACTCGGGCGTCCGTTCCGGACAGTCCCGGTCGCATGGGTTCTTCATGATACCCGTCTCTCTCTGTAGTTTGTTAAGTTGGAAGCGTCCAGCCCATGGCCTTCCGCTTTTCCGCTGTGAGGCCGAGGGCCTCGCCCAGCGTGAGGATCTGTTTGTTGAGTTTGTCCTGGACGGTCAGCCACCGGTTTGCCTCCTCGCCGTCGCCGGCGGCCATCGCCGACTGCAGCCGGTTCGACGCCTGGATGTAGTTGTTTTCCGCGACGATGTACCGCGCGAGGATCCCGGCCTCCAGATCGGTGAGGGTTCCCATCCGGGTGAATACCGGCGCCAGCTCGGTCCAGCGATCCCGAAGGGATCCGGCCAGCCACGTCGGCGCCTCCGGCACCGGCAGCGTCTTGATCGGCTTAGCCATCGGCGGGCCTCTTGCCCAGCTGGGCGACGATTTCAAGTTCGCGCTCTGACAATGTCCATCTATGCGCTGCGGCCTTCTCGGCTGCGGCCTTCTCGGCTGCGGCCTTCTCGGCTGCGGCCTTCTCAGAGAGGAGGAAGCCCCCCCCGAAAATTGCCTTGTCGAGCTTGCGCTGCGCATCCAGCGTCCGGATGAATGAGGTGTCGCCCTCGCGGATCCGGAGCGCCTGCCCATACTTCGCGAGCTTGTTCATCCGCGCAGGTGCGGCCACACAGTCCGGATAGTCGTAGTTCGGCAGATCCGCGGTCAGGGTCCGGAGGTTGTCGTCGTTGATCTTGTCCAGGACCTCGTAGAGATCCGGCGCGATCTCGATCCGCCACTCGCCGAGGTTGGTGACGAAGCTGGTGCCGATCTGCGCCTTGTTCTCGTAGACCACGCCGACGCCGATCGGCAGGTAGTGACAGGTGCCGGAGGCGATGGAGAACAGGGAAACGCCGGGCGCGAAAAGGAAGAACCGCACACCGTGTTCCTGGTACCATCGGCAGATGTCTGAGAGGATAGAGAACGGCGGGTTATCAATGACGACGCAGCCGTCCGGGTATTCGTACTGCTGATAGTCTCCGCCGGGGAAGAATGGCCGGACGACCTCCGGCGTGCCGAGATCATAGTGCTGCAGCACCCAGGCCTTCACGGCCTCGAAGATGTTGGCGGGCGTGTAGCAGTCGTCGCTTGTTTTCTTCGGCTGCTTCTGCTCCAGCCACTCCTGGTACTCTTCACTGTCCACACCCTCGGTCTCCCAATAGTGGTCCGCCTGGAGCGCGTCGTCTGCGGCTTCCGCATCGCCGAGCCTGATTCCGGCCGCCTCAAAGCCCACCAGGGTGACATCGAAGCCGGCAACCTGCAGGGCCTGCGCTTCGCTGCGTAGGACGTCCTTGTCGTAGCCGGTCTCGCTGAGCAGGTTGTCTGCATGGATGAACGCTTTGCGTTGGTCCTCGCTTAGATCTTCGACCGTGACGGTCGGCACCTGGTCCCAGCCTTCCGCCTGGGCGGCCAGCAGTCGGCCGTGTCCGTAGATGACGCGATCCTGGCCGTCGATGCCGACAGGTACAATCATGCCAAACTCGCGGAAGGATCTGCGGAGCGCTTCGATCTGCTCCGGCGGGTGAAGTTTGGCGTTGTGTTCATAGGGGTGAAGCTCGGAGATCTTCCGCAGCTCCATGCGGGTGACTGTTCCCATGTGTCCTCCTGGTGTGTATCGTGTCCGCGATCATCTCCGCGGTTCGTGTCCGCGGCCCGCGCGCGTGGTGCGCGGAAACCTTGGACCCGCCGCCCGGCCTCCCCGGATTTTCCGCCCCAGATTTTTCCGCCGCGTGTGGGCGTGGG
>Ga0326512_10001035_pt1 | contig 22498 bp, 24 predicted proteins | sample 1_2617_0518_D_FD_203652 | JGI IMG/M metagenome (GOLD analysis project Ga0326512, IMG submission 203652) | Bovine rumen microbial communities from UC Davis, California, United States - 1_2617_0518 | ecosystem: Host-associated > Mammals > Digestive system > Stomach > Rumen | place: USA... | reverse complement strand
CATCCGGGAAATTGAGCCTTTTCCGCTCATTTCTATACAAAAGTACTACTTTTCCAGAAAATATGCAAGAGCGTTAAGATTTCTTATCCATTGAGAGTGAAGGAATGTTAATTCTAAAGAGGCTGGTTGAGGTGACTGAAGGGGCGTTCGAGGGGAAAAAGAGAGAAAATCGAGAAAAATCAGGATTCGGCCTGTTCTAAGAAATTCCAAGAGAAGTTGAATAGCCTGCTGTTTAACTAGAAAACAAAAACAAACAATAATAAACATTGTTTAACAAAAGCAATGAAAAATGACAGGAGCATGGCTTCTGGCTAATGACTTGAAACAAATGTCTGATTGCACAGGTGGTCGCGTAAATGATGCAGTTCGATACTGCCAGTCAGAACGAATATTGAAAATACATTTTTACGATGAAGATTTTAGTAACTGGTGCTAAGGGGTTTGTAGGTAAGAACCTTTGTTGGGCATTAAAGAACATACAGGCAGGGAAGGATAAGACTCATCCTGGACTGACTGTTGAGGCTGTGTTTGAGTACGACTTGGACTCGACGGCGGAGGAATTGGATGCATGGTGCAAGGAATGCGACTTTGTGTTCAATCTGGCGGGTGTGAACCGCCCGAAGGAGCAGAGTGAGTTCATGGAAGGGAACTTTGGATTCGCTTCAACGCTGCTCGATACGCTGAAGAAGTACGGGAATACTTGCCCCGTAATGCTGAGTTCCAGTCAACAGGCCAGTTTGACACGTCGCTTTGGTAACTCGGAGTATGGCCGCAGTAAAAAGGCTGGTGAAGACTTGTTCCTCGATTATAGCAAGGAAACTGGCGCTAAGGTGCTGGTGTACCGCTTCCCAAATCTGTTCGGTAAGTGGTGTCGTCCTAACTACAACTCAGCCGTAGCGACGTTCTGCAATGCTTTTGCTAATGACCTGCCCTATACGGTCAACGACCCATCAGTAGAGCTGGAACTGCTCTATATTGATGACCTCGTTGACGAGATGATTGCTGGACTGGAAGGAAAAGAGCATCATTGTGAGTTCAACGGTCTTGAGGTTCTGCCGCAGGCAGACGGCAAGTATTGCTATTGCCCGATTACGCACCATGTTACTTTGGGTGAGATTGTCGAACTGCTGAAGAGCTTCGCAGAGCAGCCAAAGACATTGATGATTCCAGAGATTCCTGCTAATAGCTTTGCAAAGAAGTTGTATAGCACCTATCTGAGTTACCTGCCCTACGAGAAAACCGCATTCTCGCTGAAGATGAATGTGGATGAAAGAGGCTCTTTCACTGAGTTGGTGCATACGCTGAATGCGGGGCAGGTGAGTATCAATATCAGCAAGCCTGGGATTACCAAGGGACAGCACTGGCACAATACGAAGTTTGAGCAGTTCATTGTGGTGAAAGGTCATGGTCTGATTCAGCAGCGCAACCTGAACGATCCTGAAGGTAAAGTTTTAGAATGGGAAGTAAGTGGTGACAAGATTGAAGCTGTACACATGCTTCCTGGCTATACACACAATATCATTAATCTTTCTGATACCGAAGACCTCGTAACAGTCATGTACTGCAACGAAATCTTTAATCCAAACAAACCAGATACATTTTTTGATCCTGTAAAGTAAACGATATGGCACAATTTAAAGATAACGGGAAGCTAAAACTTCTCATCATAGTAGGAACAAGACCCGAAATCATTCGTTTGGCGGCTGTCATCAACGAGTGCCGCAAGTACTTCGATACATTGCTGGCACACACTGGTCAGAACTACGACTACAACCTGAATGGGGTATTCTTTAAAGACCTCAAATTGGCAGATCCCGATGTGTACATGGAGGCAGTTGGTAAAGACCTTGGCGAGACGATGGGTAACATCATTGCCAAGAGCTACCAGCTGATGGTGGAGGTGAAGCCTGATGCAGTACTTGTTTTGGGTGATACCAATAGCTGCTTGTCAGTGATTGGCGCAAAGCGCCTGCACATTCCTATCTTCCACATGGAGGCCGGTAACCGTTGTAAGGACGAGTGTCTGCCCGAGGAGACCAATCGCCGCATCGTGGACATCATCAGCGATGTGAATATGGCATACTCTGAGCATGCACGTCGCTACTTGGCTGACACTGGTTTGCCCAAGGAGCGCACCTACGTGACAGGTAGTCCAATGGCAGAGGTGCTGCACAACAACTTGGCAGAGATTGAGGCCAGCGATATTCACCAGCGTTTGGGCTTGGAGAAGGGCAAGTACATCCTTCTGAGCGCACATCGTGAAGAGAATATCGATACTGAAAAGAATTTCTTGTCATTGTTTAATGCAATTAACAAGATGGCAGAGAAGTATGATATGCCAATCTTGTATAGCTGTCATCCTCGTTCAAGAAAGCGTTTGGAGGCTTCTGGTTTCCAGCTTGATAAGCGCGTAATTCAGCACGAGCCTCTGGGTTTCCACGACTACAATTGCCTTCAGATGAATGCCTTTGCTGTGGTGAGCGATAGCGGCACACTGCCAGAGGAGAGCTCGTTCTTTACGAGCGTTGGTCATCCATTCCCTGCTGTGTGCATCCGCACCAGCACCGAGAGGCCGGAGGCCCTCGACAAAGGATGTTTTGTATTGAGTGGAATTGACACCAAGGGCTTGCTCCAGAGTGTAGATACAGCCGTAGAGCTTATCAAGGACGCAAAGCCTGGCATACCCGTGCCCGACTATGTCGATGAAAACGTATCAACGAAGGTGGTAAGAATTATACAGTCTTACGTTGGAGTTGTTAACAAGATGGTTTGGCGTAAAGAGCTATAAACGATTACAGACTACGGATTGACGAATAAAGAAAACAAGAATTATTAGTATAATGTCTGAAAGAAAAACGATTTACCTCTGTTTGGCTCACATGAGCGAGGAGGGTTGGGAACAGAAATATGTGAAGGAAGCATTCGATACGAACTGGGTGGTGCCCATGGGCCCCAACGTGAACGCATTTGAGGAAGATCTTCGCAGGTTTGTAACGAGCAATAATGAAAGTGCAGTATATGGTGATTCACGTTGGCCAGAGGCTAATCCTGCCTCATGGCATCTGAATGAGGCATTGAAGGACACCAAGGTGGTGTGCTTGAGTGCTGGTACTGGTGCTGTACATCTGGCTTTGCTCGCCTGTGGCGTTGGCCCTGGCGATGAGGTGTGTGTGCAGTCGTTCACATTTTGTGCGTCGAGCCACCCAATCACCTATTGTGGGGCAAAGCCTGTGTTCATCGGTAGCGAAAAGGATACATGGAACATGGATTCTGAATTGCTGGAGAAAGCCATTATTGATCGTAAAGAGAAAACAGGTAAATACCCAAAAGCTATTGTACCTGTAGCATTGTACGGAATGCCTTATCAGATTGATAAGATTATGGCTATCGCCAATAAGTATGGCATTCCTGTGGTGGAGGATGCTGCCGAGGGTATGGGTTCAAGGTTTAACGGTCAGGTGCTGGGCACGTTCGGTAAGTATGGTGTACTTTCGTTCAACGGCAATAAGATGATTACCACCAGTGGCGGTGGTGCTTTGATTTGCCGCAATGCGGAGGAGGCTAATCAAATTATGTGGTTGGCCACACAGGCACGCGATGCTTATCCATATTATCAGCATACGGCCATTGGATTTAACTACCGTATGAGTAATGTTTGTGCCGGTATCGGTCGTGGTCAGATGACGGTATTGGATGCGCATATCGCACACCACAAGCACGTGCAGCACCTGTACGAGGAACTGATGAAGGACATTCCTGGCGTGAAGATTAACCGCCAGCCTGCAGACCCACGTTACGACTCGAACTATTGGCTGTGTACGATGACACTGGATCCTTCGGTGGAGGTGAAGGGACAGGAGAACGCCTACAAGGAAGTGATTAAGACCGCCGTGGGTGGTGCCGCTGGTGTAATCCATCAAGTGGATAGTCCTGTGACCGACTGCCAGCCCAACGAGAATGTAGAGGCTATGCGTGTGTTTATGTTGGGTAAGAAGGTTGAGTGTCGCCCCGTGTGGAAGCCCATGCACAAGCAGCCCGTGTATGCCGGTTGTGATGTTTATACCAATGGGGTAGAGGAGGACATCTTCAAGATTGGTATGTGCCTGCCCGCAGGACCGTATGTCACAGATGATGATGTGCGCTACATAGTTGATTGCATTAAAGAGGCGATTGAAAAATAATAGATTTGATAATTAATTAAGCAAAGATATTATGTCAGTATTTAAAGACAAAGTATTGTTGATAACCGGTGGTACCGGTTCGTTTGGTAATGCCGTTCTGAATAGATTCCTCAGAACCGACATAGGTGAGATTCGTATTTTCTCACGTGATGAAAAGAAGCAGGACGATATGCGTCACGACTTCCAGGCACGTATGCCGGAGGTAGCCAACAAGATTAAGTTCTACATCGGTGACGTTCGCAACAAGAGCACGCTGAAGTATGCCATGCAAGGTGTGGACTATGTGTTCCATGCTGCCGCTCTGAAGCAGGTGCCCAGCTGCGAGTTTTTCCCAATGGAGGCAGTGAAGACGAACGTGATTGGTACGGACAATACCCTGGATGCTGCTATTGATGCAGGGGTTAAATGTGTAATTTGTCTGTCAACGGACAAAGCTGCATATCCTATTAACGCCATGGGTATCACCAAGGCTATTGAGGAAAAGATAGCTGTGGCAAAATCCCGTCTCTCAGGCGATACCAAGATTTGCTGTACTCGTTATGGTAACGTGATGTGCAGCCGTGGTTCGGTTATTCCTCTTTGGATTGACCAGATTCGTAAGGGCAATCCCATCACTTTGACTGAGCCTAAGATGACTCGTTTCATCATGTCTCTCGAAGAGGCTGTTGACCTTGTTCTCTTCGCTTTTGAGCACGGAAAGAATGGTGACATCCTCGTTCAGAAAGCTTCTGCTTGCACCATTCAGACCCAGGCAGAGGCAGTCGTTGAACTCTTTAAGCACCAGTATGGTGAAGCCTTAAACTCCTCAAACTCTGAAACTCTTAAACCCTCAGGCTCGCCTGAGATTCGCGTGATTGGTATTCGCCATGGTGAGAAGATGTATGAGACTCTGCTCACCAAGGAGGAAGCTGCAAAGGCTATTGACATGGGTAAATTCTATGCTGTACCTGCTGACAACCGTGATTTGAACTACGATAAGTATTTCAAGGAAGGCGACACCAAACGTGCATTGATTGAGGAGTTCAACTCTAACAATACCCGAATTCTGAATCTGGAAGAGACGAAGGAGAAGATTGCCAGCCTCCAGTATATTCAGAACGAGCTCAATGGCATACCAAACCTAGTATAGTTTTTGCTATGAAAGGAATTGTACTTGCCGGTGGTTCCGGCACCCGTCTTTACCCTATAACAAAGGGTGTGAGCAAGCAGTTGCTCCCCATCTATGATAAACCGATGGTTTATTATCCTATCAGTGCATTGATGCTGGCTGGAATTAGGGATATTCTGATTATCTCAACACCTTATGACCTCCCCGGTTTTAGACGCCTTCTGGGGGACGGCTCAGACTATGGCGTTCATTTCGAGTATGCTGAACAACCCTCGCCCGATGGACTAGCGCAAGCCTTCATTATCGGAGAGAAATTCATTGGCGATGATTCTGCCTGCTTAGTGCTGGGTGACAATATCTTCTATGGTTCAGGTTTTACAAAGCTCTTGAAGAGTGCTGTTAATGACGCTGAACAGAATGGTAAGGCCACTGTATTTGGCTACTGGGTGTCTGATCCAGAGCGTTATGGTGTTGCTGAATTTGACAGGCAGGGCAATTGCCTCTCTATTGAAGAAAAGCCCAAGGAGCCAAAATCGAATTATGCTGTTGTTGGTCTATATTTCTACCCCAACAAGGTGGTAGATGTAGCCAAGCATATCAAACCTTCTGCACGTGGAGAATTAGAGATAACCACAGTGAACCAGGAGTTTCTAAAGGACGGTGAACTGAAAGTACAGGTCTTTGGTCGTGGCTTTGCCTGGTTAGATACCGGCACACACGATAGCCTTGCAGAAGCATCTACCTTTGTCGAGGTCATTGAGAAACGTCAGGGCCTGAAGGTGGCTTGTCTAGAAGGTATTGCTTACCGCAATGGCTGGATTTCGGAGGAGCGTATGCGTGAAATTGCCAAACCTATGCTGAAGAACCAGTACGGTCAGTACCTTCTCAAGGTCATTGATGAGATGAAAGAAGAAGTGAACAGCGGAACGCTGATTCACGTATAACGGTTATAGGTTATCGGTTATAGAATTCTTTAGTCGGTTATCGGTTATAGATTATAGTAACGAAAAGCGGGCTGATAACCCCGATAAACGATAATCGATAAACGCTGAACGCAAAAATGGAGAATCACGACTTTTCTTTTGAAGGCTTACGAGTTTACAAGGTGACACGCCAATTGGTAAAGGACGTATATGTTCTTGTGAACAAATTACCGGCAATTGAGAACTTTGCATTAAGCAGCCAGATAAGACGAGCAGTTGTATCAGTAAAGGCAAACATAGCAGAGGGAAGTGGCAGGAACCATCCGAAAGATAAAGCACATTTCATATATGGCTTATGGCTCTTTGATGGAAACATACAGTGAACTCGAAACTGCAGCCGATTTAGGATATATAACCGAAGAAGTAAAGAATCTTAAACCGCAGATTATTGATATTGGAAAGATGTTGTCAGGACTACGTACTTCAATCTTGAATACAAAATCCGATAACCAATAAGCGCTAAATGTTTTCTTCCGATAAACGATAACCAATAAACGATAAACGAGACAGAATGGAAGTAATAAAAACAGATATTGAAGGAGTACTCATCATAGAACCAAAAGTATTTGGCGATAAAAGAGGCTATTTTTTTGAAAGTTTCTCTCAACGAGAGTTTGATGAGAAGGTTGCTCCTATTTTGGGGCATACAATTAAATTTGTTCAGGATAATGAGAGCATGTCGAGCTATGGCGTAATGAGAGGACTGCATTTCCAACGTCCTCCATTTACCCAGAGCAAGCTTGTTCGGTGTGTGAAAGGTGCTGTGCTGGATGTAGCTGTGGATATTCGTAAGGGTAGCCCTACATACGGCCAGCATGTGGCCGTAGAACTGACAGAAGACAACCATCGTCAGTTTTTTATTCCAAAGGGTTTTGCCCATGGTTTTGCCGTACTTTCAGATACTGCTATTTTCCAATACAAGTGTGATGAGTTCTATCACCCTGAGGTTGATGGAGGCATTTGCATCTTGGATAGCAGCCTTGGCATAGATTGGAGAATTCCTACTGAAAAAGCAAATTTGAGTGACAAGGATACCAAGCACGCTTTGCTGAAAGATTTCGACTCGCCTTTCTCAATTAGCGAAAGCTTATACGATAACCTATAACCGCTAAACGATAACCGTTTATGAACATACTTGTAACAGGAGCCAATGGGCAGTTGGGCAATGAGATGCGCATTGTAGCCAAAGGCTCAGAGGACAAATATATCTTCACTGACGTTTGCGATGAGCATCCAGAATCCATAGAGATGCTTCACAAGCTGGCAGGTGAAGATGTAGATACATCTACAACCAAACTTGATATCACCAACCTTGATGCCATCCGTGAGATGGTAAAAAAAAATGATGTTAAGGTGATTGTCAACTGTGCTGCTTGGACAAATGTGGATGGTGCAGAAGATCCGGAGAAATATGAACTAGTGGAATTGTTGAATGCCAAGGCTCCTGAAAATCTTGCTATAGCCATGAAGGAAGTTGGTGGTTTGCTGGTGCATATCAGTACTGATTACGTATTTGGCGGAGAACCATATAACACTCCTTGCAAGGAAGACCAGAAAGGTACGCCCACAGGTGTTTATGGTCTGACTAAGTTGCATGGTGAACAAAAGATTCAGGCAACGGGATGCAATTATGTAATCCTGCGTACAGCATGGTTATATAGCGAGTTTGGAAAGAACTTTGTAAAGACGATGTTGAATTTGACTTCTACAAAGCCACAGCTAAAAGTGGTCTTTGACCAAGTCGGAACGCCCACCTATGCCCGAGACCTCGCAGATGCAATCATGATAGCAATCGAAGATTACAAGAATTCGATAACCGATAACCGCTCACCGCTAAACTACGCCAAGTCTGGCGTATACCATTTTAGCAACGAAGGAGTTTGCTCGTGGTATGACTTCACCAAGATGATTCAGCAGAGTGCAGTAGAACTTGAAACACCTGAAACATCTGAAACTATTGGAACTCACGGAGCCTGCGACGTGCTACCCTGTCATAGTGATGAATTCCCCTCCCCTGTCAAACGTCCTTCGTATTCAGTCCTTGACAAGACAAGGATAAAAGAAGTATTTGGAGTTAGCATTCCATACTGGACAGAATCAGTGAGGAGTTGTATTATCAATATTAAGGAGTAAACGAATCATATACAAATATGCAAGTTGCAACAAGAGTAGCCTTCAATACAATAGTCTTATATGCCAAGATAATCGTATCCTTAGCTATTTCCTTGGTGTCTGTGCCACTGGTGCTAAAAGCCCTTGGTGCTAGTGATTATGGCTTATATAACCTAATTGCTGGTGTAATCGCTATGTTGTCCTTCCTAAATAGTGCCATGACGGTATCTTCGCAAAGATATATGTCTGTGGCAATGGGTACCAATGATAAAGAGCATGTTAATGCGGTTTACAATACAAGTTTCTTGCTTCATTTAATCTTAGGGTTAGGGATAGTTGTAGTCTTGGAGATAGGAACACTCTTTATAGGAAAACTCAACATAGAAGCAGACCGTCTGAATGTAGCATTTATCATATATCAATTTCTCATTTTAATCACCTTTTTAAGAGCGTTTTCCGTTCCCTTCGATGCAATAATCAATGCCTATGAGGATATGATAGTTTTCTCCGTCATTGAGCTCATAGATTCCCTATTGATGCTTACTTTGGCGATAGGTCTGCAATATGTAGGTAGTGATAAATTGATAGTCTATGGCTTGGGTGTTCTATTGATTGCAGTTTTGACTTTTCTTATGAAATATGGATGGACTTATTTTGCATATAAATGTTATCGCATAAAGATTTCAAAGTTGAAAAAAGTCACATATTTTAAAGAGATGCTAGGCTTTGCTGGATGGAATCTGTTCGGTGGGCTTGCGGTAGTTGGTAGGAATCAGGGAGTAGCTGTTATTATTAATCTTTTTTTGGGCACAGTAGTTAATGCGGCGTATGGTATTGCAAACCAAATAAACGGAGCACTTAGTCAGTTTTCAGCTACTTTCCAAAAGGCTATTAACCCCCAACTAATGAAAAGTGAGGGTATGAATAATAGAGACAGATTACTCAGGATTTCTTATATATCTTCAAAATTTTCGGTATTGGCTCTATGTTTCTTTGCTGTTCCATTAATTATCGTAATGCCAGACATTTTGCATATTTGGTTGGACGATGATATACCGGAATATACAATGGAGTTGAGCCGTTGCATACTGTTAATGACCATTGTTTACCAGTATTCAGCAGGGATAATGTCTGCTATTCAGGCTGGGGGTAATATAAAGACTTACCAAATAGTAATGGGGTCAATTTTGTTGCTTAATATTCCTTTAACTTACCTTATTATTAAGGAAGAGTATCCTGTATATTTTGCAACGTTAGGATTCGTGCTGTTAGAAATAATATCTTTATTCGTAAGGCTGGGAATGGCAAGAAAATTAGTACAGATGCCATCGTCTGCTTATTTTAAAAACGTTATTAAACCTACGTTTATGATAATCATACCTTCTATTATGTTTTGCTTAATACCCAATATCATGATAGAATCTCTTTGGCCTCGCCTAATTGTTACTGTTAGTATCTATGCAGTTGCATTCATATTGTTACTATGGGCGGTGGCATTTGATGATTTACAACGAAAACAAATTCTTAAGAAAGTAAAAATATGGAAGAAGTAAATTTTGCATGTGAATATCAGAAGGATGTAAGCCTAAAGGATAAGACATGGATTCACAGAGGTGGTATGGTGAAATACTGGTTACAGCCCAAAACCATAGATGAATTAACGTCTGTAGGTTATTATTTGTATGCGAATAGAGAATCATTTGTTATAATAGGGTATACTTCGAATACGTATTTCAAGAATTCATTCAATATAAAGTTCGTTATTGACACTCGTCAATTAAAGAATTATTTTCCCCTTGACAAGGATACGTTGATGTGCGAATGTGGCGCACCTATAGCTAAAGTGTCACGATATTGTGTGGAGAATGGTATTGAAGGATATGAAGGTTTAATCGGGCTTCCCGGCACAGTGGGGGGGGTATTTTCTGTAATTCTGGCTGTTATAACTGTAGTATAGAAGAAAATCTAAAGTTCTTTGAGTTACTAACAGAGGAAGGTGAAATTATTCGAGTTTATCGTGAGCAAATGGGTTTTTCCTTCCGTTCTTCGAAAATGAAACGAAGTGAACTGAAAGGGATAATCCTACGAGCCTATTTCGATATTAGTAGAAAAAAAGATTATCATCTTTTGCAAGAAATTGCGAAAAGAAATGAGGAAGATAGGAAGGAAACACAAGACGGTCCAGTAAAGAATCTAGGTTCTACAATTAATGTACATGGTTACAAAAAAAATGCCAGAAATATCATCATAAGATTTGTAAGTCGTGTGGCGAAGTTTGTGATACATGATAAAAAGAAAAGGTATCGTGCCGAAAAACTACTTATATGTGCACTCTATAATAGACTCCATCTTTTAAAATACATATCTAATAAAAGAATTAATTGTTTTATATGGAAAGATGATGGTGCAGACAAAGCGTACATACAGTATCAGGAAATGATGAATTCTGTTTATGAAAAGTGTTCATTAGAGATAATTGTGTTAGAATAACAAAAATGCAATGATTAATATAAAGAGACATATCCGTGGTTTGATTGCCGGTATAAAATGGCAGTTCTCTACGAGCATAGTACCCAATCTTCCCAGCCAGCATCTCCGCAATTGGGGTATGCGAAAACTTGGCGTTGTGGGGGGGGGGGTAAAAATATAAAGTTCTTTTCTGGCTTCTCTGTCAGGAGTCCTCACAACCTTATCATAGAAGATGGCGTTAGTATTGACCCTAAGGTTTTGCTTGACGCACGTTGTGGTTTGACAATACGTAGAAACGCTGTCATTGCTTACGACGCTATAATTTGGACACTGAATCACGATTATAATGATGTGAATTTTTGTGGAAAAGGTGCATCTGTTGAAATAGGTGCATATGCTTGGATATGTTCAAGATCAATAATACTTCCAGGTATCAAGATAGGGGAAGGAGCTGTCGTTGCTTCTGGTGCTGTTGTAACAAAGGATGTTGAACCATATAGTATAGTTGCAGGTATAACTGCAAAAAAATAGGTGAAAGGGAAAAAAAAGATTATTCATATGGCTATGCTCGGTCAGATGATTATAATCATTTTTTATAACGCAAGGCAAAATATTAATCTTTTCATTATACATAAATCTATAAGAAATATATGTTATTAACCTTAAATTAAGTGCTTTAGATGAAGTTCTTACTGTAAAGGACTGTTTTTAACTTCTTTTCTAAGGTAAGTGTGTAAGTTGTATTGTTGAAGTCTCCTATTTGGTCTTCTGGGGATGTGTAAGTACATAAAATGATAATCAAAAAAGATGATAGATGAAAAAGTATATATATGTTCTGTTTTTACTAATAATTGCGTTATCACTTTACTTCTATGAGAGTATTGCAATGCAAAGAATAGAATTTCTAGAGAATGATAATTTGCCGACGGGTACTATTTACCTTGTTATAATGCTAATATTGTCTGTAATTACTTCATTGTTTTTAAGAAGTACGATAATACGAGATAATGTAGTTCAAAAATTTTGCATTCTTTTAATTTGGATATATATAATATCTTTGTTTTATTCTTCAAATTATAATTTTTCTCGAGCTAATTACTTTCTAATAATACTGCCACTATTTTTGTGTTTTTTTACTTCTTATTATGCAAAATTTATTGAGAATGATAGCCTTATTGTTTGGACGATGACTTTAGTGGCATTAAGTCTGTCCGCACTTTTCTTCGTGAACATGACTGATATGATAGCTGTGAAAAGAACAAGTGGCTCATATTATATAATATATTTTCTCCCATTCTTTTTATGTCATAATAAGATTGTTGTCAGAAACATATGCATAATTATAACTTTTATTATCTCAGTACTTTCTTTAAAATTAGGTGGAACATTAAGCGTGTTTTTGGGAATGGTAGTATATGTACTAATAAAACAGTCGGGGCTCAATGCAAGACGATATGGATTCAAGAGTGTTTTCATTGCGATAGTTCTGATAATACTATTAGTATACTTTGCACTATATCTTAATGATAATATGCTTGAAGGAATGTTACTGGATCATTTGGATGAATCGAGTAGTACTGGAGGATCAGGACGATTAAGTCTTTATGGCAAATATGTGGATGTGATTTGGAATGGCTCTTTTTCATACTTCTTAATCGGACGAGGATGGGAGGGGTCTATAAGTAGTAGTAACATTGGACTGACTTGCCATAATGATTTTCTCGAAGCTTTTGTAGATTTTGGACTTGTTGGTTTTATAATGTATATAGCATTCCATATTGCATTGTTTTCAAAATGTAGAATGATGATAAAACAGAAATCTAAATATGCTCCAGCTATGGGTGCATCAGTTGCAATGTTTTTCATAAATTCGATGGTTTCTCATATTCTTATCTATCCATGGTTTTTAATGATATTTGCATTGTTTTGGGGATTTGTTATTTTTAAACAAAGAAAAGAATATTTATCAGCTGTAAAAATATATGAAAATAGGACTTTTAACCTATCACGCGGCGTGTAATTTCGGAGCGAACTTACAGGCACTTTCCACGGTAAGCTATTGGAAGGAGCATGGGTATGACCCCGTGTTCATTAATTGGATGACAAAAGACCTTGAAGAGTATTACTTGAAAAATACTCCTGAGGAACAATTTGACGCTCATAAAAAGTTCCGTGAACAATTCTTTCCGTTGACGCGAGAATGTTTTACTGATGAAGAGGTCGCTTCCGTCATTAACGATGAAGGCATAGATGCGGTTGTAGTGGGAAGCGATGCCGTTATGAAAACAAACCCCATTAGGTCGCGCTATAGGTTTCCGACTCGTAAGATAGTTTCAGTCTATCATCCAACCACTGACTCTATATGTCCTAACCCATTTTGGGGAAGCTATTATCCTCTTTTAAAGCGTGATATCCCCCTTTGCTACATGTCAGCGTCTTCTCAGAATAGTCCATATAAGAGTTCAAACAAAGAAGAGAGGAGGCTAGCGAAAGAATTGTTAAGTAGATATTCTTATATATCAACTAGGGATGATTGGACATCGAAGATGGTTGAATGGTATATGGATGGCGCTATAAAGCCATCGGTTACTCCTGATCCCGTATTCGCATTCAACTTCAATGTGAAGAACCAGTTATCGGAGGGGGATATTAGAAAACGTTTTGGGCTTGAAGGAGATTACTGTCTGTTTAGTTTTCATAGCGATAGGGCTGTCAATATGGAATGGCTTCGAGAGATGAAAAGAAAAATGAATAAACGTGGCGTTACATGTGTCGCATTCCCCTTTCCACAAGGGATAAACTTCAAACATCCTTTTGATAAAGAAATCGAGTTGCCACTCTCACCGATAGACTGGTATGCCCTTATTAAATATGCCTATGCATACATTGGAGAGAATATGCATCCTATCGTGGTATGTTTGCATAATGCTGTGCCGTGTTTCAGTTTTGATAACTACGGAATTATTAGATATCACTTTTTTGTTAACGAGAAGAGTAGCAAGATATATCACATATTAAATAGGTTTGGGCAGATTGGAAACCGTATTCCGCTTTATGGAAAATATACTCAACCCACAACAGACTATGTTCTTGAAAAGCTGGATGGATACGACAAAAAACAAGTAAAGGGTGTAGCGAATGAATACGTAGAAGCATACAAGGGGATGATGGCAGATATTGAAAAGGCAATTAAGGATTTTTAGTAGGTTATGGGAAAGTTAAAAGTTGCATTCATATCAGCACCTGCTTTTGCTGACTGTGATGTTCCATTGGTAGCGGCTATGCAGAAGCATGTGGATTTAACATATATCCTGAATGTATCACAAAGCAGTAAACGGCAATCGATGTTGAACATAACTGATTTGATAAAAGAGAATGGCATATATAAGGCAACGGAGATAGAGGGCTTGGATGTCATTGGACGTTATGTAGATCTCGATAGCGTTTATATAAACTGGCATGGTAAGTCAGACAGAATTTCTCTTATTACTACGGGGGTGGGATTATACAAGTTTTTGAAGAAGGGAGGATATGATATTGTGCATTTTACATGGCCTTTGGCTTTTGACGGTTTCCCGCTTTACCTTCTTCGCAAGAAGATGGTGCTAACTGTGCACGACCCGTTGCCACATTCCAGTAACATAAATGCAACGAGTAACTTTTATAGGAAGGTAGCACTGAAGATGGTGAGCAACTTTGTTATTTTGAACCATACACAGCGAGAGGAGTTTATCAATACATATCATCTACAGAAGAAACATATCTTCGAATCGAGATTAGGGAAATATTATCACCTATCAGATCTTGACATTGTTGCTCCCCATGTGAGTAACTATGTTCTTTTCTTTGGTCAGATAAGTTCTTATAAGGGATTGGATGTGCTCTGTGAGGCTATGCGAAAGGTGAAAAAGTTAATCCCGACAACCAAACTAATAGTAGCTGGAAGAGGGGATATATACTTTGATATAGAGCAATATGAGAAAGATGGTACAATAGATTTTCGTAACTATTATATACCAGATGAGGAGCTTGCCGGGCTCATCAAAAATGCCAGTTTTACTGTTTGTCCTTATATTGATGCAACGCAGAGTGGTGTTATCATGTCCTCTTATTCGTTAGGCACACCAGTTATGGTTTCGGATGCGGGGGGATTACCGGAGATGGTGGGGAATGGAAAATATGGTCCAATAGTACCAGCTGGTGAAGTGGGCGCTTTGGCGGAAGCCATGATCAGTCTCCTCAATGATCCCGTCCGACTTGAAAATTACAGAAAAAATATTGTAAAAGAATATTCTGAAGGAGACCATTCATGGGAGAATATAGCACAAGGAATGACAGAGATTTATAATAATTGTAGAAAGAATTTATAGGATGAATACTACTATAGAAAGTAGAAAAAATGTGATTGTAGTATTGAACTACAATGATTGGGAGGAAACGAAGCGGTATTGCATGGCTGTAAAGGATTTCAATGCTGTTGACATCATTTTGATAGTTGACAATCAATCACCGGATGATTCAGTAGAGCGCCTTAAACCACTTCTTGCATTTGAAAAGATAAAACTGGTAAAGGCTCAAGCAAACCGCGGGTACGCAGCAGGTAATAATGTTGGGCTTCAATATATTATTGATAATGGTATCAAGGGCAATGTGATAATTTCAAACCCTGATATCTATTATAATAATGAGGATTTGATGAAGGTATTGGAACCTCTTGATGATCCAGCAATTGGTATTAGCACTGGATTGATACATTCCGATGGAAAGATAACGTCAAATTTCGGGTGGATGCAGCCTGGATACTGGGAACTGTTATTTAATCAGTATCGTGTCCTATATAAAATTAAGCGAATATTGCATCGTAGTATGTATTGTGACTACCCAAAGGAGGGAGATGAACGAGTGTATTGTAACTGCGTGTCGGGCTGTTTTTTTGCTTTGACAACAGAAACACTTGAGCAGATAGGACTGTTTGATGAGCGAACTTTTCTTTACGGAGAAGAAAATATTCTTGGTTTTAAAGTAAAGAAGAATGGACAGAAAGCATGTGTCGTAGTGAAAGCTAATATTGAACATAGACAACATCATAGCATAAAGAAAAATAAAATTCGGAGGAAGCGTAATGAGAAATGGAATCTTGATAGTATGCTCATATATGTAAAGTACTATCTGAAAAGAGGCACTTTTTACCAGAAATTGTTTAAAGCATCTTTTTGGATGGCTTATTATGAAAAGCAATTGATGGGTAAAATATCAAGCTTTTTTCATTGAAAAAATATTTGTATGAAAAGAACGGAGCTTTTATTATTGGCACGCCCAGATCATTCATTTACTATATATAAAGCACTGCTGAAGTCGAAATTCAGTTTTTTATACTGTAGTTTCAAATTGTTCCCATCTTGGTCCAAACGATTTATTAAAAATCCTAGGGTGAGGTATTATAGTAGAAACTACTCAAATTGTGTGCTACTGTCAGCCCTTCATATTTATAGGACAACTTTTCATAAACGATGGATGGAAAGGTACGAAAAGCCATTATTTGAATTTCATCTAAAATTCCTCTTGCCTTTCGTGAAGCCAAAGTTAATACACTATTGGCCAAACTTCTGTCAAGATAGTATTAGGAAATACAGAGAAAAACATCCAGAGGTTAAGACCTTTGCTGAGGTATATTATCCTTGTGAACAATGGGTAGTGGATAATATAAAACCGCAATTGGAAAAAATTGGTTTTGGCGGTAGTATGGATCAAGTTGAGATACGAGCACAAATGTTGCCCGAATTAATGGCATTTGAGAATAATTTTCTTGTACCTTCAGAATTTATAGCAGATACATATCGTAAATACTATCCGAATAAGAATTATATCGTGATTCCTTATGGAATCCCTAAATGGGATGGCTATACAAAGAAGATTATTAAGACAGAAAGGGGGCAGATTAAGCACTTTGCCTACGCTGGGCAGATAACCTATCAAAAAGGTTGCGATTTGTTGATGGACTATTTTAAAAATCATAAAGACGTAGATCTTCATTTATATGGTAGTGTCTCACATGGGCAAGAGCAACTATTTGATAAATATAAAGATATTGTGAATATTCATTTTCATGGGACTGTGCCAAAACAGCTTATGATGAAAGAAATGAGCCAATATGATGTTGGCATACACATGAGCCGTTTTGATGCTTATTCATTGTCTGTTGCCGAGATGATGGCGGCAGGGTTGCCTGTTTTGGTTAGTAATAATACAGGAATATATTCTCAGGTAGAGAAAATTGGAGCAGGATTGGTGGTAAATTTAATTGTTAAGGATATTGAGGCAAAAATAGATGAAATCCGTCAGCCAAATAGATATAACGGCTTTGTAGAGAATCTCGATAAATATCTCACAAGTAATCATAAGACTTACGAAGAGGAAATTTTGGATTTTTATATAAAAGAAATCTCATGATGCGCATTTTAATAAATACAGTATCCACGAAAAAGCATTCTGGAGGCGCTTATCAGATTGCATTCAACTTTATCTCCAAGTCATTGGAACATGATGAGGTCGAATGGATATATGTGGTTTCTGCAGACCTTGACGAGATTCTTCCTAAAGAAGTCAAGAGCAAAGAGCATTATTACGTGTTTCCTACGCAACCAGACTTTCGGCATAGTTATAAGAAAGTAAAGCAAGAGTTGAGTGAACTGGAGCAAAGGTTAAATCCCGATGTTGTGTACTCAATAACGGCACCAAGCTATTTTACCTTCAAAACCACCGAGGTAATGCGTTTTACGATGCCTTGGGTTACTCATCCGAATCGATATTCTTGGGCTGTTTTGTCATGGAAAAGGAGACTGAAGATGAAATTCTATTGCTGGAATCAACGGAGGATGATGCGAAAGGCACGTTACTTCGTTACCCAGAGTGAAACTACGCGACAAGGTATTCTTCGGATAACTATTGCTCAACCTGAAAATGTAAGGGTTGTAAAGAATGTTTTGCCCTCGATTTTTAAGACATTAGATAACACTCCTTTTCCAGCTGATGAGAATTGGATAGATGTTGCTAGTGTCGCAAATGATAGCAAGCACAAGAATCTTGATATTATACCATCAGTGCTCGATGAACTAAAACAACTTGGTATTAATAATGTGAGGTTTCATGTTACTTTACCCCAAGATTGCACCTGTTGGAATGATATTAAGAAAGGCCTTGCCTCATCAGGATTAGAAGATCGAGTAATCACACATGGACGATTGTCTCAGCAAAATCTTGCAGATATGTATCGCCACTGCCAAATTTGTTTCCTGCCCACATTGCTCGAGGTTTTTTCCGCAAGTACATTGGAGGCTATGTATTTTAATTTGCCGACAGTTGCTACTGATTTTGATTTCAATAAAGAGGTTATGGCCGATGCCTGTTTGTATTATGAACCAATGAATGCAAAAGCAGCAGCAATGCAGATAAAACGATACATTGAGGATGAATCATTGCGAAATGAAATGAAAGAGAAAATGGCCAAGCAGTTGACTGCTTTTAGCGATTACGATAAGCATTTTAATGATATCTTAGATTTTTTAATGGAAGTAGGTAATAAAGAAAAAGGGAATTAAATATGTATAGGAACTTTTTTAAACGATTCTTCGATTTCTGGATTTCGCTAATAGCATTGATTTGTATTAGTCCTATCCTGCTTGTTGTTACCATCTGGCTTCACTTTGCCAATAAGGGCGCAGGAGCCTTCTTTTTCCAAGAGAGACCTGGTAAGGATGAAAAGATCTTCAAGGTTATTAAGTTTAAAACGATGACGGATGAAAGGGATGCTGATGGAAACTTGCTGCCTGATGAGAAGAGAATAACAAAAGTTGGCCGCTTTGTGCGTTCAACATCGATTGATGAACTCCTGCAATTAATTAATGTATTGAAAGGAGATATGGCGCTTATTGGCCCCAGACCGCTTTTGGTTAAATATCTTCCTTATTATACGGAGAGAGAAAAACTGAGACACACTGTAAGACCAGGAATTAGCGGATGGGCGCAGGTGAATGGTCGCAACAATATATCGTGGGACAAGAAGTTGGCGTACGATGTTGAATATGTGGAGAACCTTTCTCTAATGATGGATATTAAGGTTATCTTGAAAACCATTCAGAATGTACTTTCTCGCAAGGATGTTGTATTGCAGGCTATACCAGATTTAGACGATTACAGAAAGAATGGAAACGTTCATGCTGATTGATAAAGTACAAATAGACAATCTTACTTTGTTTGTTATACGCGATGATCTCTTCCCATTTATTGGTGGTGGAGGCAAAGCCCGTAAAGCTGTTGAGTACGAAGGTATGCTTCGTGTGGGTGGCTATAATGCCTTCGTGACATGTGGAGGTATCCAGAGCAATCATAATCGTGCTATGGCTTTGATGGCGGCACGTAATGGTTGGAAATGCCATTTGTGTATTCAAGGTACAGAAGAGCGTTTCCTACAGGAAAAAGGCAATGCACTTTTGAATAGGCTGAGTGGAGCTGAGTGTGAGCTGATTCGACCTGAAGATACGGCAGTAGCAATGGATAGGGCTATGGAAAAACTGAAAGCAGAGGGCTATAATCCCTACTACGTGCATGGTGGAGGTCATGATTTGCCAGGAGGAACATCATTTGTGAAAGCAGTAGAAGAATTAAAATGTCAATGCGAAGCTGAAGGTTATAAGCCTGATTATATCTTCCATGCATCAGGTACAGGTTCTACCCAAGCCGGTATTGTTGTTGGTCTTGAAAAGGTCGGTTGGGGTGATGTGAGAGTCGTCGGTATTTCAGTAGCTCGCCAATACGAACGAGGCAAACAAGTGATTGCCGAGTTTGCCAATATGTTAGGTGAACACTACGGCATGGAAAAGGATTTTACTGATGACATCCTCTTCTGTACTGACTATCTGTATGGTGGATATGAGCAATATACGTCAGAAATGGCTGAATATTTGGAACGAGCCATGAAAGAAACTGGACTGATGTTCGATACGACCTATTCTGGCAAAGGCTTTTATGGCATGATGAATTATGTGAAGAAGAATCGCTTGGATGATAAGATTATTATGTTTTGGCATACTGGCGGGTTGATGAATTTAATGAAATAAAAGTTTCAATATGAATATACTATTTACATGTGCAGGACGTAGAACGTACCTGCTGAAGTATTTTAAAGAGAATATGTCCGCAGAGGACAAGGTGGTAGCTACTGATATGCAATTGTCGGCACCTGCATTACAAGCTGCTGATGTGAAGTTGCAAGTGCCTGCAGTTTACGACCCCAAGTACATCGATATAACGCTCAATATCTGTAAGGAGCAGAAAATTGATGCGCTCATTAGCCTGAATGACTTGGAACTGCCTATTCTTGCAGAGAACAAGGCTAAGTTCGAGGCTTTGGGCGTGACTGTTATTGTTTCTGATCCAGAAGTTATTGATATAGCTTTTGATAAGTACAAAACAGCACAATGGGTGGAGTCTATTGGCCTTAATGCTCCTAAAACGTATGTTACATTAGCATCTGCAAAAGAGGCTCTTGCTAAAGGCGAAATTGCTTTTCCCCTCTTTATGAAACCACGATGGGGTTCCGGCTCTATCGGTCTTGAAACCATCGATGATATGGAGGAGTTGGATATTTACTATCACCTTTTGATGAAGAAAATAAAGAAAACCATCTTGGCTACAGCATCGGTTGGTGATGAGTATATTATGATCCAGGAAAAACTTACTGGTAAAGAGTATGGCTTGGATGTTATGAACGACTTGGAAGGCAACAATGTGGCAGTATCAGTAAAGCAGAAGCTTGCTATGAGAGCTGGTGAAACAGATAAGGCTCTCACAGTTGATTTGCCTGAGGTTCGTGAAATGGGTGCAACCATTGGACGCAACCTGAAACACATTGGAAATCTTGATGTGGATATTATGCAACGAGCCAATGGTGATTATTGCGTACTAGAATTGAATCCTCGCTTTGGCGGAGGCTATCCATTCTCGTATGAGGCAGGGGCTAACATGCCCAAGGCTATCCTTCAATGGCTGAAGGGTGAAAAAGTAGACCAGTCTATCCTGCAACCTGAGTATGGCAGGATGTTCGCTAAGAATGATTATTTGGTTTCAGTTGACTGATGGATAAGAATCTGATATTTCTGACGATGAGCCGTGAACCGGCTAATATCAACAATAGCGGTATTTATCCGGATCTGTTGCGTAAATTTCGCAACGAAGGATTTAGGGTTTATATTGTGATGCCTCATGAGCGTTCACTCGGCAAACCAACTGAGTTGAGAGAAAAAGATGGTGTTTACATTCTTGGGGTTAAGACCCTGAATTTACAGAAAACATCGATTATTGAAAAGGGGGTCGGTCAAATTTTGGTGGAAAGTCAATACAAGAGAGCCATAAAACGGTATTTAAGCGATGTGAAGTTTGACCTTATATTGTACAGTACACCACCAATAACGTTCCCCAACGTGATTGCATACTTGAAGAAAGAGAATCCGCAAGCAATAACGTATTTGTTGCTTAAAGATATTTTCCCCCAGAATGCTGTTGATTTAGGGATGATGTCGAAAAATGGATTAAAAGGTATCCTCTATAGATTCTTCAGGGGTAAGGAAACTCGTATGTACAATCTCTCCGATTACATTGGCTGTATGAGTCCCGCAAATGTGAAGTTCGTGGTGGCACATAACCCAGGGATTGATGCATCGAAAGTTGAAGTTGCGCCTAACTCTATTGAACTTAGAGAAGAAAGACAAGAATTATCAGATCCTGGACAAAGAAAAGCAGCAAATTATTACATAAGGAAAAAGTATGACTTACCTACCGATAAGCCTATTTTTATATATGGTGGAAATCTAGGTAAACCGCAAGGTATAGATTATCTGATTAAGTGCTTGGAGGCGAATAAGAAACGTCAGGATTGCTATTTCGTCGTTGTCGGCTCTGGTACGGACTATAACTTGATTTCTGATTGGTATGAGAATAATAAAGATAAGAATGTTAAACTTATGAGTTCTCTTCCAAAGGAGGATTATGACTTGCTTGTGAAGCATTGCGATGTGGGGTTGATATTCCTTGATCACAGATTTACCATACCTAACTACCCGTCTCGTCTATTGAGCTATCTGGAATACAAAATGCCAGTGATTTGTGCTACAGATGTGAATACAGACATCGGTAAGATAGCAGAGAAGAACGGATATGGCTATTGGTGCGAAAGCGTGAATCCAGCGGATTTCACTGCACTTGTTGATAAAATGCTTGCTTCGGATAGGAAGACGATGGGGGAGAAAGGCTATCAGTTCTTGAAAGAGAATTATCTCGTTGAACATACGTATTATGCTATCATGAAGCATTTTGAATAATGCTTTTCTTTGAACTATTACAGGTTGCACTGAATAATCGTGAAAGACTCAGCAAAGTTCCTTCTGACCAAGAATGGGAGGAGATTTATGATGAGTCTGCGCGGCAGGCTATAACAGGCATTCTTCTTCATGGTATAGAAAGGCTGAAAAGCCTTAACGATGACCTTAACCTTAACCAAAGTTTTCTGCTTCAGTGGATAGGTGTAGGGCAGATGATAGAACAGCGGAATCTTGTTTTGGATGAACGCTGTAAAGATTTGCTTAATCGAC
>Ga0326512_10001034_pt1 | contig 22510 bp, 17 predicted proteins | sample 1_2617_0518_D_FD_203652 | JGI IMG/M metagenome (GOLD analysis project Ga0326512, IMG submission 203652) | Bovine rumen microbial communities from UC Davis, California, United States - 1_2617_0518 | ecosystem: Host-associated > Mammals > Digestive system > Stomach > Rumen | place: USA... | reverse complement strand
TGCTATACCTCCATATATTTATCTCTTGATGTTTGCAATTTTACAACTTTATATAGGCTTTTGCAATATAAATGTTATGCTATTGTATTTCCATATAATTCTATGAACCTTGATACACTCATATTATGGTCTTCTAATCTGCTCCTTGTGGTAAAGTCCATCATTCTATCTTTGAGAGACTTCTTAATTAGTTTTACAATAGCTAATTCCATAGGATTGCTTAAATCAAAAGGAATTTCTGGGCGTTCTTCATTAACTCCAATTTCACCAGCAAACATCTTTAAGGCCACCTGTTCCCATTCCTGATTTTCCTGTATAGCTTGCATTTCACGCTCTATGGCTGCCTTTGCATCCATGTCTTGCTGCCTGTAGTTATCTTTAATAGCATTATACAAGAATCCCTGCAGATTATCCGGCTTTCTTGTCTCTGCTAATTGTAAAGCATGCTCCATACGAAGCTCAAATTCCTCATTGCTGCCACATATGGTAGTAAGCGTATTTATAGCCTGTTTAGATAGCCCGTATCTCTTCTTTTTTGCCGGTGGCATTTCTAGTTTTATATCTTCCTCTATAACATCGTCATTAGAAACTAAATTACTACAATCCATATAAAAAGAAAATGCAATAATTTTTCTTCCACTCTTTTCTGCTTCATAGCGGATTGAATACTGTGTATTATCATTTATCTCATTAGTTGCAATGTCTAGAACAAAGCGTTTGAAATCATTGACACGTGGATATTTATCTTCTTCAACATTTAACATAAAACGAAGTTCTTCTATGGGAATAGTTCTAGTTATTATGTTGTTACGTTTCATACCTTGATATTGAAGCATTAGCTCCAATAATCTCATAGCATATGCAGAACCTAAATAGAAAATTTGTTTCATGTTAATCTTAGTATACGGATAACCAGATTCAAATATTCCCAAAATAAAGTCACGCATCTCACTATTAAACTTTATCCTCAATCCCTTTCCTTTTTCGTAGCGTATCACTGAAAACAATGAATAATACGTAAACTTGCCTTCTTCATTTACACACACATTTCGTGAAGTAAGACTATCACACGCATCCTGCAAGCGTGATAAATATACACCATTCCCCATTATTTTCTTTAACTCATTTGGCAAGATGTGTGTTTCCTTAAATTCTGTATCATAGTACTTGTCATTAGCGGACAGGTGAGGATTTACATCCTGTAGTGCCAGCATAAAGAGTTTCATTTCTAAGGCCGTCATTGGCTTTCTGGCCTCCACCAATGGATTAGCCTGATATATGGTAGGCCGTCTCTCGTCCATTCATATCCCCCTTTTAAAGACGAGAGATTGTAACCTGCACCACCTAAAATGCATATTGCACGTATCATTTTAGGTTACAATCTCTCGTCTTTAGCCAAAATAATACCACTTTCACCATTTTTTAGCAACGAAAAGGTTACAATCTCTCGTCTTTAAGCTACAAAAACTCGTCTTTAGGTTACAATCTCTCGTCTTTAGGTTACAATCTCTCGTCTTTAACACCCCAAAAAGGTTACAATCTCTCGTCTTTAGGTTACAATCTCTCGTCTTTAGGTGCCATGAGGCCAGTAATGACGGGGCCTCTCGTTGCCGAAAGCATTTAAAGCATTTATGCTTAAAAGCAAGCAAAGCAAGGGAAAGTTATCCACACCATGTGGATAACCAAAATTTTGCTTGCTTGCTTTTTCTTAAAACTTAGATTCACATATTGAGAATATCCCTTTTGGGAGATTGCACTGCCAATTTACGCTTAATTTGTTCTAACTGGTCACTAATAGCACTCCATTTGCTAGTATACTGGTCTTCAATCATCTCACTTATACATTTTGTTACCGTCTGATGCTGCAAATCAGCCATTTTCTCGAGCATTTCATACTTATCCATGGTAAGTACTAGGTGAATATGTTTCTTGCCCTTCTGAGGGCTGTCAGAGCGTTTCAGAGGTGGTATATCGTTTGGACTTTCCCCTTTTTCCTCACTAAGCCATTCTTTTGAAGATTTTTCATCTTCATGTACATTTTGTTCTTTTTGTATACTATGTACATCTTGTATAAAATGTACATTTTGTTCATTATGTGCATTTGTATTTGCTTTTTGAATCTCTAAATTTGCTTTCTTAGATGTTTGTGGCGCTAAAAAATTGTCTGCAGGGCTTAGAGATTTATCAATGGCAAAAGGATTTCGTTTTGTATCTATTTTCACCTGTTTTTTGGCCATTGTTATGCCTCCTTGGGAAAGAAAATTTCTTTTATCAAAGATTTATAGTCTTGAGCAACATTGGAATTACCAGCAGCCTTGAATATATTTTCACCAGATGCCTGAGTTTCTTTAATGGCTGTTCCTTCACGGATTTGTGTCTTAAATACTTCTGTGTTCATTTGTTTGGCTGCTGTAAGGAACATTTCATGAATTTCACGGGAAATTTTAGTACGAGCATTGAAACGTGTAAGTACTATGCCAGAGATTTTTAGGGATTTGTTGGCATGACCACGAGCTGACTGGATAGTGGAATAAAGTTGTGACACACCTTGTAAAGACAAAATATCTGCTTGAGCAGGAATAATTACAGAATCGGCTGCTACAATGGCCAAGGATGTTAAAGTTCCTAGTGCTGGAGGACAGTCAATGAATATGTAATCGTATTTTTTCCGGAGATTACCTTCGGTTATTTTCTCTGCCAGCTTGAAAGGTCTTCCTATGGGGTCTGTTAATACGCTGTCAATGGAGGCAAGGTACATAGAAGCTGGTGCGATGTCATAATCTTCCATGGTTTGAATAACATCTGGGAAAGTAGATTTATCAGATAGTAATTCTAACATTGTAACAGCATCTTTATTTACTGCATCCGTAACAGCATCACAGAGAACAGATAGATTAGACTGGGGGTCTAAGTCTATTAAAAGCACTTTTTTCCCTTGGGCATGTAGGCCAGCAGCTAAACAGTGACAAGTGGTGGTTTTTCCAACACCGCCTTTTTGATTGGCTATTGCATAGATTTTTGTTGACATTATGTACACCTCACTAGAAAAAAGATAATATGTTCATTTACTTTATTATAATTGAAAAATGTACATTTTTCAATACTCTTTCAAAATGTACATTTTGTACAGTATGTATATTTTGTATAAAATGAACATTAGTAAAATATATTATAAATATAATTAAAATAAATAAAATATATTGTAATCTAGTCTTTGAATATGGTATACTATTATCATAAAACAAAAGGATGTGATTATGTGAGAAAAGGTCATTATACGGCAGGAGATATTGAAGGATTGACGATAGTTCCTGCGGATAAGAAAAATCATATAGTCCAGACAGCTTACGGCAGAGTTGACGGCGTTCTTATTTTTAGCAATGGATTTGACATTGAGATTGGTGAGCGAAACGACAAAATAATCTTTAATGGTCTGTTTGACCAATTTGAGGAGAAAATACCTGCAAAATATCAGATGGTAGCCGAGATAATCCGAAAAAAAGCTAATGGTAGAGGTGGTAAACGCTTTGGAGCTGGACGGCCAAAAACTCTTAGTGTATATGAGGAGAAAAAGACCAGGTCTTTCAAGCTAACCAATTATGAATACATGAAGGTTAAGGAATATATATTGCAACTTAGAAAAAAGTAAACCTAAATCAAAATAGATAATTAAAGTATAATGAATTTTTTTTAAGATAATACTATGGTATAATCATAGGTAGGAAATGAGGTGCCATAATTTGAGCGATAAAGACGCGGTTACAAAGGATTATATAAAGCAGCCAGTACAGTTTGCTGACTTATTCAATGGTTTCTGCTTTGACGGTGAGGAAATCATTCACCCGGAAGACCTTCAAGAAATGGATACGACAGGTATTGTTCTTCCGTATGGTTCAGACGGTGCAACATTGCCGGAACAGAAAACTAGAGATGTCTTGAAAAGCCTGCTCAAAACGGATGGCAAAGCTGCTTATTGTATCTTGGGCGTAGAAAATCAAAGTGAAATACATAATGCTATGGCTGTTCGTAATATGCTGTATGATGCTATAACACTGGCAGGACAGGTAGAAAAAACAGCTCGCTCATACCGCAAAGCACATGATTATGGTGCTAATCAAAGGGAATTTCTAAGTGGATTCCATTTGGGAGATAAGGTATTACCTGTTATCACCATAGTATTACATTGGGGGACTGATGTGTGGGATGCTCCGCTATCGTTGCACGATATGTATCCTGCTGATATGAATCCCAAAATATTGAAGTATGCTGCAGACTATAAAGTAAATTTGGTATCACCGGCAACAATGACTGATGAGCAGCTGGATATTTTCAGGTCTGACCTACGGGAAGTGCTGAAGTTCATCAAGCACTCGGATAATAAAGAGGCGTTAATGGACTTGGTGAATCGTAACCATAAGTATCAAAATTTGGATAAATTAGCAGCGCAGGCAATAAGTGTATGTACCAATGTGGACTTTAAGGTACCAGACGGAGAGGAGTTGGTTGATGTGTGCAAGGCAATTGAAGATATAAAAGATGAGGGCAGAGATGAAGGTCGTGTTGAAGGTCGCGAGGAGGAGCGTCATAATACAGCAGTTCGCATGATTAAGGCCGGAAAACTTAGTCTGGAGGAAATTGCAGAATATCTTGCGTTACCGCTGGCCAACGTAAAAGAGATAAAAAAATCATTGATATAAAAATGAGGAAAACACAATAAGACATATATGTTTAAGCAAAAGGCAGGGAAATAGCTCCCTGCCTTTTTATAATGATTGAAGTATACTTAATTCAAAGTATAATAACTTATATAATCCGATAGTCAAAACTTAAAAGTTTTGACTACTTGCGCTGATAAGCGTATAATTGGGCTTGTATAAGGTGTCAAAACTTATGGTCAAAAATGAGACATAAAAAATGGGGCAAAAACGCCCCATAGAAACTCAAGATTCTTTTAAGGTCAAAGAGCAACCCATAGCACTTAAATACCTGATGATTGTTTCAATGGTGCCACCGTTGCCCTTTTCTAAACGGCTGATAGCCTGCTGGGATAAGCCGGAACGTTCGCTAATATCTTTCTGCGTAAGCGCGTTAGCCTTGCGTTTATTGATAAGTTCCTGCTTAAATTGCATTTCAGCCAAAAATAATTGATGCTGTCTCATAAGTGCTTCATCACTGGTAGTAAGTTCTGCTATGAGTTTCTGTTCCTCGCTAGGATTGCTTTTTACTAACATAGTTCCACCCCTTTACAATAAACCTTCCTTTTTGGCTCTGGACAGTGCTTTTTCTATATCCTGTTTTTCGGCCTTGCCTTTTTGTTTCTTGCAGATATGTAGGAATGCTACGCCATCTTGATTCATGATAACGTACATGATGCGGTTTTGGGACACTTTGATTTCCCATAGCTTGCCCCTAAGTTGGCGTGTATCCAACTTTTCAAATGCGTCAAGGCCGTTTTTACGGATTTCCTCGCGGGTATCATAGATTTCCAACTGTTCCGGTTTGGTGAGCTTTTCGACATAGTTAAGTATGACGTTTTTCCCGCCAGCGGAATGGTAATCGTAAATTTCCAATTTCAACATCCTCGTAATTGTTATTGAGATTATTATACATCAATATTGATGTATAATCAACTATATTGTGTGGGAGGTAATGAATATGCGTTACGGATATGCCCGGGTTTCTACTCGGAGGCAGGTAAAAGGGAATAGTCTTGCAGAACAACGTAAGCAGCTGATGGACAGTGGATGTGAGGAAGTCATAGAGGAACAATATACCGGGACGACTACGGAACGGCCACAATTAGAGGATTTGCTGATGCGACTGAATGCCGGTGACACATTGATGGTTACCAAACTGGACAGGTTGGTCAGGTCTGCCACGGAAGGTGCAAATCTTATCAAGGAACTGACAAACAAGGGCATCCGGGTAAATATTCTTAACATGGGTGAGGTGGATGAACGTCCACAAGGTCGGCTTATGCTTCACATATTATTGGCTTTTGCAGAATTTGAAAGGGATATGATTGTAGAGCGTACACAAGGTGGAAAGGCTATCGCTCGGACAAAGGCAGGATTTAGAGAAGGACGTCCACCAATAGCCAAAGCAAGGAAGGATGCTGCGATTAAAATGGTGGTTAGTGATGGAAAATCATATAAAGAAGCTACTGAAGCTACGGGAATCAGTAAAAGTACGATAGTAAGAGCTGTACGAAAATATAGGCTTAGCAGCAGTCAAATAAGGAGTTAGTATTTTTTGTACCTATAAAAAAGGATATAGGAAGAGAACCGTGTTAAAAATTTTAAGACATTAGCAGGAATTTATGTTTTCTTTTCCATAACAATGCCTGCGAACGAAGTGTTCGTGCATTCTGCATTGGCCGCAGAGCCTGGCTTTTTGCAGGATCGCCCAAAGGTGCAGATGCCAGCGCGAGTATATACAGTCTCGCAGAAACAGCCAAAGCAAACGGACTGAATGTATTCAAATATTTTGCCTTTATCTTAAATCACCTGCCAAATGAAAAATGTTACAGTTCACCTGAAACCTTGGATAATTATCTGCCGTGGACACATCAGGTACAAAAAGTTTGCAAGGAAAAAGAAAATAAGCACCCGGATTTATAATTCGAAAAGTGGCATCTTCCTAAATTACGAAGATGCCACTTCTATTATTCATATACACTGTTTCGTGAGGTGCTTACGGATAACAAGACAGCCTCCAACCGTTGCAGCGCCAATTTTATCTCTGTTTCCTCCAGATTCGCGTAATTCACGACGAAAGTGTGTATGGCGCTCTGGGGGATTTTTTTTGTGTAATATCCGCTCAGCGCTTTGATGCGCAGGCCTGCTGACAGAAGCTTAGCTTGCAGAATGCTGTCATCCTCATCTACGGCCAAGCGCAGCAGCAGATGCAGGCCGGAGCCGTGTTCAATCAGGGTGCTGTAATCCCGGACAGGCGACTCCTGCAGGAGTTCCATAAAACGCTTCCGACGGTGTCGGTAGGTCGTGCGCATGCGGTTGATATGCTTCTCGAAATAACCTTCGCCAATGAATTTGGCCAACGTGTACTGCTCGAAATTGGCTACGGTGCAGCTGTAGCAGCTCATCTTCTCCGCAAAGACCTGTACCAATGTGGGGGGCAGCACCATATAGCTGATGCGGATGGTGGGGGTGAGGCTTTTGGAAAAGGTATTCATATAGATGACGCGCTGATGGACATCACTTTCCATCAGTGTCGAGATGGGGCGGCCAATCAGACGGAACTCACTGTCGTAATCGTCCTCGATGATATAGCGGCCTTCTTGTTCAGCAGCCCAGTCCAATAATTCATAACGGCGGCTGACGGGCATCACGATGCCCGTGGGGAAATGATGTGAAGGGCTGATATGAACGACGTCTGCTCCTTCGGCCCGCAAATCTGCCGGCCGGATTCCCTGCATATCTAAACCGATGGCGGCGCATTCCGCCCCATTGGCCCGATAGATCTTGCCGATACGCTCATAGCCGGGATCTTCGATACAGTATTTTTTCCCCCGCCCCAAAAGCTGGATCAGCAGCATATAGAGATATTCTGTCCCCGCCCCAATGACAATCTGTTCAGGCTCTACATTAAGCCCCCGAAAACTTTGCAGATGCCCGGCAATCGCTTGGCGCAGTTCCAGTATGCCCTGCCCTGGCGAACGTTCCATAAGTTTATCTGCCTGCTGCGAAAGGATCTGCCGCAGGAGTCTTGACCAGACGGTAAAGGGGAAATCGGCAGATCGCAGGCTGCTGGCCGTCAGATCGATGACCTGCATATCCTCTGCCTGAAATCTCGACTTTGGCATATTCGCATGGGCCGCCTTTCTCCCCGCGGAAATATTTCGGGGCGGTATCGCCACGACAAAATAGCCGCGGCGGGGCCGTGACTCACAATACCCCTCCGCAGTCAGTTGATTATAGGCCCCCTCCACGGTGATCACACTGATGCCCAAATTGCGCGCCAGCGTCCGCTTGGAAGGCAGTTTTTCTCCCGGTGCCAGTTTTCCGGTCAGGATATCCTGCCGGATACAGCGGTAAAGATGTTCGTAAAGAGGTTCACCCTCCAGCTGTTCAAATGAATAGGTCAGCAATAAAATACAGCTCCTTTCGTTCAGGCTGATGCTGCCATCTGTAAAAATAAGCGATGCACGCGTAAATCCTGTGTAAGCTCCGGATGGAAGGACATGGCCAGCTGTTTGCGATAGCGTACCGCCGTAATCTGTCCCTGATATGTGGCTAGTACTTCCACATCTGGCTGCAGGATTTTCTCGATGTAGGGAGCACGGATGAAGCGCATAGGAAATTCGCCTACGCCTGCCAAGGGAAGATTATCGGCAAAACTTCCTAGCTGCCGTCCGTAGGCATTGCGCTTTACGCGTACGGGCAGGGTGCAAAGGCCGGTTTCGCCGTCATTGCTGAGTTCCTGAGCTAAGAGGATAAGTCCGGCACAGGTGCCCATTACGGGCATATCTTCTTTTATCCGTTGCTGCAACGGGGCAAAAAGCCCCGTATGATGCAGCAGCTTGCGTTGGGTGGTGCTTTCTCCGCCGGGCAGGATAATGCCTGCAATATCTGCTGTGAAATCCGCTGCCTGCCGGATTTCACGATAATCTGCGCCTAGTCTGGCAATCATCTGCTCGTGTTCCTGGAAAGCACCCTGTAGGGCCAGCACGCCGATTGTCTTTTTTGCCATGGGAAAGCCCTCCTTATTTTCCGCGCTCGGCCATGAGCAGCTGGATCTCGTCCTCGTTGATGCCCACCATGGCTTCGCCGAGATTTTCCGAGAGTCTGGCAATCCGCTCTGCGTCCTGATAGTTGGTCACGGCTTCGACAATGGCCGCTGCGCGTTTGGCCGGATTGCCGGATTTAAAGATGCCGGAACCCACAAAGACACCGTCAGCACCCAATTGCATCATCAACGCGGCATCTGCGGGGGTGGCCACGCCGCCGGCGGCGAAATTGACCACGGGCAAGCGGCCGTACTTATGGACATATTTCACCAGTGTATAGGGCACCTGATATGCTTTGGCCGCTTCAAAGAGTTCATCCTCGCGCAGCACGGTCAGCTCTTTCATCTGTTTGTTGATGGCCCGCATATGGCGAACGGCCTGAATCACATCACCGGTTCCCGGTTCGCCTTTGGTCCGGATCATGGAAGCGCCTTCATTGATGCGCCGCAGGGCCTCGCCCAAATCCCGGGCACCGCAGACAAAGGGCACGGCAAAGTCGCGCTTGTTGATATGGTAGACATCATCTGCCGGGGAAAGGACTTCGCTTTCATCGATGTAGTCAATCTCGATGGCCTGCAGGAGCTGAGCTTCCACAAAATGCCCGATACGGCATTTTGCCATGACCGGAATGCTCACCACCTGCTGAATGCTCTTGATCATAGCCGGATCGCTCATGCGGGCCACGCCCCCCGCAGCCCGGATATCCGCCGGAATCCGTTCCAGAGCCATAACCGCGCAGGCTCCGGCCGCCTCTGCCACTCTCGCTTGCTCCGGCGTAGTCACATCCATGATCACGCCGCCCTTTAGCATCTGGGCCAACTCCTTGTTCAGTTCATAACGATTATTCTCTTTTAATTCAGCCATGTGAACTGCCTCCTTTGATTTCGCATGTTTCGGTTGACAGTTCCTATCATAGACTTTATCTGATTATATTAAAATATCCAATACAAGTAAATATTATAAGGTCAGATGGTGGAAAAATCTCCCAGCTGACCTTAGACTTTTGTATTCCGTGTTATAATAATCGATATGGATAGCAGCAAGAAAAAGCTAGGAAAAGATGGTGCTTGGTTTGAATATTGACAGTATGGCCCGCTATTGGTCTCAGGATGCGGAAAACTATGGTAACATCATTGCGGATGAACTGGCCAGTTTCCGGGTGGAGGCCTGGCAGAAACTTTTGCGGGAAAAGTTACCTGCCGGTACGAAAAAGGTGTTGGATTTAGGCTGTGGCCCGGCCTTTTTTTCGATAATCTTGGCTAAGATGGGCTATGAGGTAACAGCCGTGGACTGTTCGGCGGGGATGCTGGAACAGGCGCGGGCGTTGATTGAAGGGGCAGGCGTTGAAGTCAAACTGCAGCAGATGGACATCAACCATATGGATTTTCCTGATGGAGCCTTTGATGCCATTGTGAGCCGCAATGTTACCTGGACACTGTCGAGTCCCTGGCAGGCCTATGGTGAGTGCCTGCGTTTGCTGCGTCCTCAGGGGAGTTTGTTGCTGTTTGATGCCAACTGGAATATGCCATTATATGATGAAGCCATGGCAGAGCGGTCAGAACGGCGGAAACAGGAATGTCTGCAAAAGTATGGCGATGCGCTGGAATGTGCAGCGGATATTACCGAACCATTCGATCCCTTGGAACTTCCGCTTAGCGGAACCAAGCGTCCTTACTGGGATGTGGAACTGCTGCGCAGCCTGGGCTTTGGTGAAGTGCACGCCTTTTTTCGCATCTATTTTTCTATTTCTGAATATTTTTCTGACGCTGTTCCAAAATGGTCTGATTCCGTTTATTCCACGCCTCATGAAACTCATTCATATCCCAGGGGGTATATTTAGCGCCGTCAATCGTCTGGTTATATTGGATTACATCTACTCTGTCTCGAAGATAGGAAAGGTCTCTATCAATATTGGTTATTCCATACCCCCACATCATAATTACGCATGTTATAAAAGCATACCATAAAGCCGTCAAAAATGTCGTGAGTCCGAATTCCACCCAGTCCGTTTTCCCCGCCTCCCGGATTTGCTTGATTGCCACTTTCCCAGCAGCATCAAACTCCTGACTTAATTTTGCAGCCTTATTTCTAAGCGGTGCAAAAACGGAAGCTCCTTCCTGCTGGATGCCTTTTAGTTCCTCGGCAATAATGTTTCTGACCTGCTCCTTGGTTAAGCTGTCTTGGCTGGATGCGGAGACTTCCTGCAGATCAATCATCAGGCGGTCACATTTATCCGACAGGTTCCCTATGGCGGCCGTTGTGGCCTGCAGGGCTTTGGTCAGTTCATTTATGCTGTTATTTATGCGCACGAGGTCTCCCCGCTGGGCTTCCTGCTCTTGTTTCATTGCTGCGACTTCTTCAATCATGCTCATGGCTTCTTATAATACCTCCATTTTTTCGTAGCTGTTGCACATACCTATACTATGGATATTGTCACCTTTCATATCTTGGCCATATATCTTGCGGTATATATCCCGGCAGTAGCCTTGCAGTTTTCCGCTATCCTTGTACCAGACAGCATACTGACAGGACACACAGGGGATGGGATTTTCCTCTAATTGCAACGTTTCGGAGCCGCTGCAGGCCGTTATGCAGTGATCCGCTCTGCTGACCTTCCATACAAGGACAGACAATAATCTGCATTTACATTCCACTGCTCCTGTACTTTGGAGATGCCAATGTGCGTGCATACAGTCTATACATACGCAGTTGGATGGCGGTTGTAAGTGTTTCGGTAATGTTTTTACAATTTCGTTTTTCATCGGCTTATTCCACCTCTGCTATTTTCTATTCCGAGGCCTTTGGACAAGACGGTCAAGGTTGCTGCCTTGTAGGATAGTGCCTCCATTACTTTGCTTGCGGTAAATTCCATGGTCTTTTCTGCTGTTTTTTCCGGCAGGCCAAGGACGGCGTTGGCTTTTTCAAAGGCTGGGAGGCCGGGTACTTTGCATGACCTTGCCTTCTGCGGCGTAAGCAGGTGGTTACTGGCAGCCAGTTGTCCGGCAGCGATTATTCTTGCTCCAGCCGGAAGGGCTTCCAGCTGCATCCTTGTAAGGAATGGATTTTGTGCTGCTTGGCGCAGGGTAGCTAAGTCATTTGCTAGTTGCTGCGCCATTTCTTTGCCATTTGCAGGCAGTTCACCAAACTTAGACGCTGGGAACAGGTATTCTTTGCCGTTCTTGTCTATGGCTACTGATTCATTATTAATTGTGGCTCGGTCAATTTCAAAGGGCAGCTTGTTTTTGCCCAGCTGTTCATAGGCGTTGAGCAGTTCTTTTTCCTCGTCCATGTTCTGCAGCAGTACAAATTCTGGTTCTGCATGGCTTCGTATCTCCTCCAGCTGCAGCGGATGGCCAAGATATTTTTCCTGCTCTTTGAGTTTTTCGATTTCTATCCCAGAAGGTTCCCGTAATCCTCGGATAAAGGCAGCCCGTTCTTCTTTTGTCCGGTATTCGCCTTTTTCCGTGGTGGGTGGCCTGAAACTGTCTGCCGTTACCTTGTTTGCCCACTCGTCTGCTGCTTTTTCCAGCCTTTGGCGATTGGTGGTAAAGATTACGCCTTCTGTCCTTGCCCGGCTGACGGCTACAAAGTGGGCGTTGCGGTTGCTCCTGTCCTCTATGGTGATTATGGTATCTACGGTTGCCCCCTGCAGTTTGTTGACGGTCTTGGCATAGGCATAGTCCCATGAAGGATTTTCCTTGAGATTTGCGGTTATGGTACCGTCTTTGGTCAGGATTTTTACCCGGCCGTCCTTGTCTATGCTTTGTACAGTTCCTTCCATATTATTGTACAGTCCGGCTTTGCGGTCATTTTTGAGGCAGATAAGCCTGTCACCCTTGGCCACTTCGATTTTCTGAACTTTATAGGACTTGTTCCGCTTGCCGTCCGGGGTAGTTGGCTGTTGGCCATTGTCTACAGTAAAGGTGCACCCCTTTCGCGCAATGGTTCCGGCCTCCTGCATCCGCAGCCTTATTATGCGGTTAATGCGCTGCCGCTGGGCGTTGGTTTCCACACTCAGGGCGATGCTTTTGCCGTCTCCGGCGGTAACGCGCTTCATATATTCGTCTACGGCTGCATTTTCCATTTCCTTGGGATTGCGGATTTCACGCAATCCACCATGCGCCTCGATGAAGTCCCGTTCGTGGCTTTTATTCAGGCTCCCGGCTTGTTTGCTGTCTACGGCGTAGGCATAGCGGATTTGCCCAGCCCGCAGTTTGTCTGTTGGAAGGTAGTATTGCTTGCCATCCTCGGCAATGCCCGTTATCTGCCCATTTTGAATGTGCGAAATTGTAAGAGTCTGACTGGTGCCGGGGTATTTATCTTTATGGCCACCGGTTTTGGCAGAAGATATGATCACCTTTTCCCCTTCGGCTAGATTCATCTGTTCCGGCTGTGGGGCTGGATTCGATTTTGTCGGCAGTTTGGGCTTTAGCGTAATGGTCTGCTCATTTTGCAGCTGCCCCTGCTCCCTCCGTTCCTGCCGGATGCGCCGGTTTAGTTCCTCGGCCATAAGGGGATTGTCGGCCTTGATGATTTTTTCCGGCTCCTGCTGCCATTGCCTCATTGTATTATCTAAGCTCCGCTGATGCAGAAGCTGAAATGACCTGCTGACCGAATCATCATGGACGATGGATAGCACGGTTTCTTTGAGTTCTGCGTCTTTTTGCCGGGTAATGTCCTCTAAATAACTGGAGGCCACAGGTGGAGTCCGGCCATCTTCCCGGTTGGCCATCTTTTCATAAGCACCACCGATGCCGATTGCTTGTATCTGACGGTAGTCGCCGCTAAACAGCAGGGTTAGTGGGGCTTCTTCGGTGCTGACTTCCTTGGAGTAGTCAAACAGGGCTTTTATCTTGATATCGTCCACCATACCGGCCTCGTCTACCACCAGTACGGCAGGCCGGGTAAGTTTTGGAAGTCCCCGGAAGTCATAGTTCCGCTCGTGGGTGCCGTCAAAGTTCCACTTTTCGCCTCTTGCCGTGGCAGCTTCCTTTTCCTTCATTAAAAGCAGCCGGTCTATGGTGTCCGATTGGATGCCACTATCCTGCTCAAGCTCTATGGCCGCTGCCTTCTGAAAGGCTGCCCCTTGTATGTCCTGCTGCGTATACCCCAGCTCCAGCAGCGTGTCCTTGGCATATTTCATCACAAAGGTCTTGCCGGTGCCGGGCTTGCCGTTCAGGACATAAGCTCTGGACGATGAAGCAAGGAAATTTTTTACAAAGTCTGCCTGTTCCTCTTTGAGTATGACACCCGTTTGTTTTTGTACCCGGTCCATCGCTTTTTCGATTTGAAGGGAGGAAATTTTATGGCCGGAACCTTTACAAGCAAGAATATGATTATCTATCTCCTGCTGCAATTGAAGGTTATCTTTTGTCGTGAAATATTCCTTGGTGCTGCCGGGGCTGTCTTGTCGCATACCTACATATATCAGTTCTTTGCGATTGGCGATAAGTTCTTTGCAATCCTCCCATGTCATACCATATAAGGAGCCATTATTTAATAACGCCACTTGCAGCTCATTCTTGGTAAAGGCAAAATCTTTATCCTGCAATTCACGGATGGTTTGTAGAAATACATTTTCCTTATCCTGCGCGGTCATTGATAAGGCAGATTGGTTATCTGCTAACGATACTTTTGCATGGTATTTTCGGCATATTTCCCTTGTGTTTTCTGCTATATCCTGAGTACTTGCGTGTTCGCTTTTTGCTGGACGGATAGCATTCCATGCTATCTGACAGTTTTGAGCTGTACCTTCCATTCCATGCTCGGATAAATACTGCTCGATATCTTTTCTTGCCCTGCTGTTTTCGGCAATAAGTTCATCTGAATAACTGGACAATTCGTAGTCATGCTGACCTTCACGGAACGTGAAGCCGGATTCCATATTGTACTTTAATTCGAGGTTGCGACAAATTGCCCCTATGGTCTTTTGGTTCTCCATAAGATATTTAACATCTATGGAACAACGCTTGCCGCTGCTATCTATGGTTTCATTGGCTACATAGCAATGTGTATGTGTCTGAACGTCCTTATATCTGGATAGGCCATGTTCAAACCTTGCGTATATTGCCTCACCCGTAAATTCACGCGCATTTCCCTCTAATAGGCGCTTCTTGGATATGTTCTTACTGATAAATTCCTGCTCTACGATTTTAAGGGTTTCTTCTACTGCCCGCCTATGATTGTTTTGCAGGATTTCGGCTATCTCTGGCGGTTCGTTTATTATGGCTAGTGAGATTGACTTGGATGATGAAAAAGTAAGGTCTGCGCCTAATGTAGGTTCTTCGCCAGTACGCATAAGTGGCTTTAAGCGGCTATGGACATTGTTAATCATGGTTTCAAAAGATTCGTGATGTACATTTCCTTCTAAGCCGATTTCCTTAGCTAGTTCTCCTCCCCATATATCGTTACTGTTATTATTGGCATAGTATTCGTCCTTTACCGGCTTATCATCTACATTAGAATAGTAGCTTGCAGCCATTTCTACGGACTTTACGGGAACGCATGAGCACAACATAATATCACTCTGCTCCTGTTGCTATCTTTATTTTTTCTGTATCGGATTTTATAGCGTTCATCAGGTGTATGAGTTTGTCCATCTTTTCGGATGATACACCTTCTTGCTTATGCTGGATGTTTTTGAAGTATTCGCCTAAGATGTAGCGGATTACTCTGGAGGTACTTGTTTTATTGGCATCTGCTACATTTTGGATTCTCTCATGCAGTTTAGCTGGAAGAAATATGGATGTTCTTACGTTATCTCGTGGTGTTCTGTTCATTTTTTCTCACTTTCTTATGTATGCAAAACTGCATACATGTAAAACTCGCTAATTATAAGGCTTTTCAAGGTGTATGCACTTTTACATACACGGTAGTTCGGCATCTACACACCCCTTAACCCTTTTTAGGGTAAAGGGGTGTGTATGAAATTTATGTATTAGAAAAGGGAGGTTTTACCCTCCCCTGCATTATAACAAGCTGATATTAAGTTTTAATTAGAATTACGTGCTTTTGTAACCTCTACGGCTTTACTGATGATGGCATCTTTCTGCTTCATGATGATAGAGATAACAATGTCTTCATCGGCCCCGGCTGCTTTAGCCTCTCTAAGCAGCTGTTTCCACTTGGAAGTAAGGATTTCTTCCCTAAGAGCAGCAATCTCCTCATTGCGCTTCTTGGCAATTGCATCTGCCTTCTTCTTTTTAGCCAAAGCCTCAGCTAGTTTTTCCTCTGGAGTTTTGCGGCGGCGTTCTTTTTTAGGCTGTTGTTCAGTAGATACTGTTGTTTGATTCTGCATATAGTCCATGTGCTATACCTCCATATATTTATCTCTTGATGTTTGCAATTTTACAACTTTATATAGGCTTTTGCAATATAAATGTTATGCTATTGTATTTCCATATAATTCTATGAACCTTGATACACTCATATTATGGTCTTCTAATCTGCTCCTTGTGGTAAAGTCCATCATTCTATCTTTGAGAGACTTCTTAATTAGTTTTACAATAGCTAATTCCATAGGATTGCTTAAATCAAAAGGAATTTCTGGGCGTTCTTCATTAACTCCAATTTCACCAGCAAACATCTTTAAGGCCACCTGTTCCCATTCCTGATTTTCCTGTATAGCTTGCATTTCACGCTCTATGGCTGCCTTTGCATCCATGTCTTGCTGCCTGTAGTTATCTTTAATAGCATTATACAAGAATCCCTGCAGATTATCCGGCTTTCTTGTCTCTGCTAATTGTAAAGCATGCTCCATACGAAGCTCAAATTCCTCATTGCTGCCACATATGGTAGTAAGCGTATTTATAGCCTGTTTAGATAGCCCGTATCTCTTCTTTTTTGCCGGTGGCATTTCTAGTTTTATATCTTCCTCTATAACATCGTCATTAGAAACTAAATTACTACAATCCATATAAAAAGAAAATGCAATAATTTTTCTTCCACTCTTTTCTGCTTCATAGCGGATTGAATACTGTGTATTATCATTTATCTCATTAGTTGCAATGTCTAGAACAAAGCGTTTGAAATCATTGACACGTGGATATTTATCTTCTTCAACATTTAACATAAAACGAAGTTCTTCTATGGGAATAGTTCTAGTTATTATGTTGTTACGTTTCATACCTTGATATTGAAGCATTAGCTCCAATAATCTCATAGCATATGCAGAACCTAAATAGAAAATTTGTTTCATGTTAATCTTAGTATACGGATAACCAGATTCAAATATTCCCAAAATAAAGTCACGCATCTCACTATTAAACTTTATCCTCAATCCCTTTCCTTTTTCGTAGCGTATCACTGAAAACAATGAATAATACGTAAACTTGCCTTCTTCATTTACACACACATTTCGTGAAGTAAGACTATCACACGCATCCTGCAAGCGTGATAAATATACACCATTCCCCATTATTTTCTTTAACTCATTTGGCAAGATGTGTGTTTCCTTAAATTCTGTATCATAGTACTTGTCATTAGCGGACAGGTGAGGATTTACATCCTGTAGTGCCAGCATAAAGAGTTTCATTTCTAAGGCCGTCATTGGCTTTCTGGCCTCCACCAATGGATTAGCCTGATATATGGTAGGCCGTCTCTCGTCCATTCATATCCCCCTTTTAAAGACGAGAGATTGTAACCTGCACCACCTAAAATGCATATTGCACGTATCATTTTAGGTTACAATCTCTCGTCTTTAGCCAAAATAATACCACTTTCACCATTTTTTAGCAACGAAAAGGTTACAATCTCTCGTCTTTAAGCTACAAAAACTCGTCTTTAGGTTACAATCTCTCGTCTTTAGGTTACAATCTCTCGTCTTTAACACCCCAAAAAGGTTACAATCTCTCGTCTTTAGGTTACAATCTCTCGTCTTTAGGTGCCATGAGGCCAGTAATGACGGGGCCTCTCGTTGCCGAAAGCATTTAAAGCATTTATGCTTAAAAGCAAGCAAAGCAAGGGAAAGTTATCCACACCATGTGGATAACCAAAATTTTGCTTGCTTGCTTTTTCTTAAAACTTAGATTCACATATTGAGAATATCCCTTTTGGGAGATTGCACTGCCAATTTACGCTTAATTTGTTCTAACTGGTCACTAATAGCACTCCATTTGCTAGTATACTGGTCTTCAATCATCTCACTTATACATTTTGTTACCGTCTGATGCTGCAAATCAGCCATTTTCTCGAGCATTTCATACTTATCCATGGTAAGTACTAGGTGAATATGTTTCTTGCCCTTCTGAGGGCTGTCAGAGCGTTTCAGAGGTGGTATATCGTTTGGACTTTCCCCTTTTTCCTCACTAAGCCATTCTTTTGAAGATTTTTCATCTTCATGTACATTTTGTTCTTTTTGTATACTATGTACATCTTGTATAAAATGTACATTTTGTTCATTATGTGCATTTGTATTTGCTTTTTGAATCTCTAAATTTGCTTTCTTAGATGTTTGTGGCGCTAAAAAATTGTCTGCAGGGCTTAGAGATTTATCAATGGCAAAAGGATTTCGTTTTGTATCTATTTTCACCTGTTTTTTGGCCATTGTTATGCCTCCTTGGGAAAGAAAATTTCTTTTATCAAAGATTTATAGTCTTGAGCAACATTGGAATTACCAGCAGCCTTGAATATATTTTCACCAGATGCCTGAGTTTCTTTAATGGCTGTTCCTTCACGGATTTGTGTCTTAAATACTTCTGTGTTCATTTGTTTGGCTGCTGTAAGGAACATTTCATGAATTTCACGGGAAATTTTAGTACGAGCATTGAAACGTGTAAGTACTATGCCAGAGATTTTTAGGGATTTGTTGGCATGACCACGAGCTGACTGGATAGTGGAATAAAGTTGTGACACACCTTGTAAAGACAAAATATCTGCTTGAGCAGGAATAATTACAGAATCGGCTGCTACAATGGCCAAGGATGTTAAAGTTCCTAGTGCTGGAGGACAGTCAATGAATATGTAATCGTATTTTTTCCGGAGATTACCTTCGGTTATTTTCTCTGCCAGCTTGAAAGGTCTTCCTATGGGGTCTGTTAATACGCTGTCAATGGAGGCAAGGTACATAGAAGCTGGTGCGATGTCATAATCTTCCATGGTTTGAATAACATCTGGGAAAGTAGATTTATCAGATAGTAATTCTAACATTGTAACAGCATCTTTATTTACTGCATCCGTAACAGCATCACAGAGAACAGATAGATTAGACTGGGGGTCTAAGTCTATTAAAAGCACTTTTTTCCCTTGGGCATGTAGGCCAGCAGCTAAACAGTGACAAGTGGTGGTTTTTCCAACACCGCCTTTTTGATTGGCTATTGCATAGATTTTTGTTGACATTATGTACACCTCACTAGAAAAAAGATAATATGTTCATTTACTTTATTATAATTGAAAAATGTACATTTTTCAATACTCTTTCAAAATGTACATTTTGTACAGTATGTATATTTTGTATAAAATGAACATTAGTAAAATATATTATAAATATAATTAAAATAAATAAAATATATTGTAATCTAGTCTTTGAATATGGTATACTATTATCATAAAACAAAAGGATGTGATTATGTGAGAAAAGGTCATTATACGGCAGGAGATATTGAAGGATTGACGATAGTTCCTGCGGATAAGAAAAATCATATAGTCCAGACAGCTTACGGCAGAGTTGACGGCGTTCTTATTTTTAGCAATGGATTTGACATTGAGATTGGTGAGCGAAACGACAAAATAATCTTTAATGGTCTGTTTGACCAATTTGAGGAGAAAATACCTGCAAAATATCAGATGGTAGCCGAGATAATCCGAAAAAAAGCTAATGGTAGAGGTGGTAAACGCTTTGGAGCTGGACGGCCAAAAACTCTTAGTGTATATGAGGAGAAAAAGACCAGGTCTTTCAAGCTAACCAATTATGAATACATGAAGGTTAAGGAATATATATTGCAACTTAGAAAAAAGTAAACCTAAATCAAAATAGATAATTAAAGTATAATGAATTTTTTTTAAGATAATACTATGGTATAATCATAGGTAGGAAATGAGGTGCCATAATTTGAGCGATAAAGACGCGGTTACAAAGGATTATATAAAGCAGCCAGTACAGTTTGCTGACTTATTCAATGGTTTCTGCTTTGACGGTGAGGAAATCATTCACCCGGAAGACCTTCAAGAAATGGATACGACAGGTATTGTTCTTCCGTATGGTTCAGACGGTGCAACATTGCCGGAACAGAAAACTAGAGATGTCTTGAAAAGCCTGCTCAAAACGGATGGCAAAGCTGCTTATTGTATCTTGGGCGTAGAAAATCAAAGTGAAATACATAATGCTATGGCTGTTCGTAATATGCTGTATGATGCTATAACACTGGCAGGACAGGTAGAAAAAACAGCTCGCTCATACCGCAAAGCACATGATTATGGTGCTAATCAAAGGGAATTTCTAAGTGGATTCCATTTGGGAGATAAGGTATTACCTGTTATCACCATAGTATTACATTGGGGGACTGATGTGTGGGATGCTCCGCTATCGTTGCACGATATGTATCCTGCTGATATGAATCCCAAAATATTGAAGTATGCTGCAGACTATAAAGTAAATTTGGTATCACCGGCAACAATGACTGATGAGCAGCTGGATATTTTCAGGTCTGACCTACGGGAAGTGCTGAAGTTCATCAAGCACTCGGATAATAAAGAGGCGTTAATGGACTTGGTGAATCGTAACCATAAGTATCAAAATTTGGATAAATTAGCAGCGCAGGCAATAAGTGTATGTACCAATGTGGACTTTAAGGTACCAGACGGAGAGGAGTTGGTTGATGTGTGCAAGGCAATTGAAGATATAAAAGATGAGGGCAGAGATGAAGGTCGTGTTGAAGGTCGCGAGGAGGAGCGTCATAATACAGCAGTTCGCATGATTAAGGCCGGAAAACTTAGTCTGGAGGAAATTGCAGAATATCTTGCGTTACCGCTGGCCAACGTAAAAGAGATAAAAAAATCATTGATATAAAAATGAGGAAAACACAATAAGACATATATGTTTAAGCAAAAGGCAGGGAAATAGCTCCCTGCCTTTTTATAATGATTGAAGTATACTTAATTCAAAGTATAATAACTTATATAATCCGATAGTCAAAACTTAAAAGTTTTGACTACTTGCGCTGATAAGCGTATAATTGGGCTTGTATAAGGTGTCAAAACTTATGGTCAAAAATGAGACATAAAAAATGGGGCAAAAACGCCCCATAGAAACTCAAGATTCTTTTAAGGTCAAAGAGCAACCCATAGCACTTAAATACCTGATGATTGTTTCAATGGTGCCACCGTTGCCCTTTTCTAAACGGCTGATAGCCTGCTGGGATAAGCCGGAACGTTCGCTAATATCTTTCTGCGTAAGCGCGTTAGCCTTGCGTTTATTGATAAGTTCCTGCTTAAATTGCATTTCAGCCAAAAATAATTGATGCTGTCTCATAAGTGCTTCATCACTGGTAGTAAGTTCTGCTATGAGTTTCTGTTCCTCGCTAGGATTGCTTTTTACTAACATAGTTCCACCCCTTTACAATAAACCTTCCTTTTTGGCTCTGGACAGTGCTTTTTCTATATCCTGTTTTTCGGCCTTGCCTTTTTGTTTCTTGCAGATATGTAGGAATGCTACGCCATCTTGATTCATGATAACGTACATGATGCGGTTTTGGGACACTTTGATTTCCCATAGCTTGCCCCTAAGTTGGCGTGTATCCAACTTTTCAAATGCGTCAAGGCCGTTTTTACGGATTTCCTCGCGGGTATCATAGATTTCCAACTGTTCCGGTTTGGTGAGCTTTTCGACATAGTTAAGTATGACGTTTTTCCCGCCAGCGGAATGGTAATCGTAAATTTCCAATTTCAACATCCTCGTAATTGTTATTGAGATTATTATACATCAATATTGATGTATAATCAACTATATTGTGTGGGAGGTAATGAATATGCGTTACGGATATGCCCGGGTTTCTACTCGGAGGCAGGTAAAAGGGAATAGTCTTGCAGAACAACGTAAGCAGCTGATGGACAGTGGATGTGAGGAAGTCATAGAGGAACAATATACCGGGACGACTACGGAACGGCCACAATTAGAGGATTTGCTGATGCGACTGAATGCCGGTGACACATTGATGGTTACCAAACTGGACAGGTTGGTCAGGTCTGCCACGGAAGGTGCAAATCTTATCAAGGAACTGACAAACAAGGGCATCCGGGTAAATATTCTTAACATGGGTGAGGTGGATGAACGTCCACAAGGTCGGCTTATGCTTCACATATTATTGGCTTTTGCAGAATTTGAAAGGGATATGATTGTAGAGCGTACACAAGGTGGAAAGGCTATCGCTCGGACAAAGGCAGGATTTAGAGAAGGACGTCCACCAATAGCCAAAGCAAGGAAGGATGCTGCGATTAAAATGGTGGTTAGTGATGGAAAATCATATAAAGAAGCTACTGAAGCTACGGGAATCAGTAAAAGTACGATAGTAAGAGCTGTACGAAAATATAGGCTTAGCAGCAGTCAAATAAGGAGTTAGTATTTTTTGTACCTATAAAAAAGGATATAGGAAGAGAACCGTGTTAAAAATTTTAAGACATTAGCAGGAATTTATGTTTTCTTTTCCATAACAATGCCTGCGAACGAAGTGTTCGTGCATTCTGCATTGGCCGCAGAGCCTGGCTTTTTGCAGGATCGCCCAAAGGTGCAGATGCCAGCGCGAGTATATACAGTCTCGCAGAAACAGCCAA
>Ga0326512_10001033_pt1 | contig 22527 bp, 40 predicted proteins | sample 1_2617_0518_D_FD_203652 | JGI IMG/M metagenome (GOLD analysis project Ga0326512, IMG submission 203652) | Bovine rumen microbial communities from UC Davis, California, United States - 1_2617_0518 | ecosystem: Host-associated > Mammals > Digestive system > Stomach > Rumen | place: USA... | reverse complement strand
CATTAGGCATGACCACGAGACCAACATCATGAACCAGCGTGTTCATAACATTTTTAAGTGTGTCATATACCGACCACGCTCTAGGAGCAGGTTTAATAAGTTCTGTATCCTTTCTAAATCCGGAGATGCACATGTAGTACAAATCGGTATTGTCAAAATATAAACCTTTTGCTCCTGCTTCTTTGAATCGCTTTGCCTCATCGATGAGGTGTTTCTGCCACTTTTCAACTGTAACGTCGACCCAGTATTCGCCAGGCCATCCAGAATATGGCGCAATTCTAAGATCTTTGAATTGCTCATAGTAATCACGCTCCTTTTCAAGAGCACACGCATTTAAATATGCGTACACATGGACGCCGCGTCCAACAGCTTCCCTGATATACTTTGGATCGATATTGTCAATATCCACCACAGCCAGGTCGTTCTTTTTTGACTTTGCTAGCGTCTTGAGTACGTAATCTTGCTCAAGACAGATTCTCATTGACATGTCGGCCTCCCCATTTTACGTTCTTTCACTTTTTCAATAGATTCAAATATGTGTTTAGCATGGTAATATGGCGTCGCCGGGGCATTTACGGTTGTAATCCCTCTTGTGGCCAAAGCGACCTGAATAATGACGTCGTTTTTTCTGATATAATCCATCTCTACACTTATGACTTGCTGATCACCATGCGGTTTCATATAACGCCCAAGTTCGTACATACAAATAGGCTGAATCCGATCGCCGCCAACAAAATACATACTGAAAATATCAACCTGATTTAGATACTGATACTCCCAAGTAATCTGATCGATTGTCGCAGTCGGATTGTTAATGTCAAAATCTTCCTGCCGAGGGTTATACACAACCACCTGAGTATCGTCTCTACCAACGAATTTTTGCAAATGCTCTATAGTTTCCTTCTGCCAGTCACGGCATCCTGTAATCCCTCCAGCAAGAAATACCGTAACGTCGTCATACTTTGGAATATATAAATGCGGTGCTGTTACTACTATCATATTTATCCTCCTTAAAAACAAAAGGAGACCATACACAAATTGTGCACAGTCTCCAGGCTGTTTATTCTGTTCTAGAAATCTTATACTTGTCTACGGATATCACTCCCCAAGGGGATTTCTTCACGATTTCTACCGTTTCCGGGTGTTTGTCATTATAGCCAGCATGTATATTCAACCATTCTGCAAAATCGTTGCGGGCTTCTTCCGCACTTTCTTCTTTGATCTTACGATCGTGTTCAGAAAGCCGGTTAATCGCCGCTCCGATTAATCCACAGGCCAGAATATAGCCGGTCACAACACCTGCTACTATCATCGTGTCTTTTTTGTTTTTACCCATATACTTCCTCCTTTTTCAAGATTCCAGACGAACCCTATTGTCCGTCCATATAAGGAGTTGTAAATGTTGCGGACAAAAATAAAGCCCATGCACAACCGGTGCACGAGCTTTGTGACATTATCTATTATACAGTTTTACACATGCGTCAGTTAAACGGGAATATAATATTGTCAATTTTGCAGCATCATCAAGTAACAGTTTCCACAAATCATTTTTGTCCTTGTCAAGCGGGTTGATCGTGCTTATCATTGCATGGTTCCTATTAATCAACTCCATAACTTCTCCACCGAGTCGATCAATCTCTTTTAATTCTGCAATCTCGCCATCAAGACGCTCTATTATTTGGTCTTTTGTATAAACGTTACTAAAATCAATTTTTGCCATTTTATCCTCCTTTACAAACATAAAACTAGGACACAATTGTCCATAAAGGAGGCTGTTTATCTCGCGTACAACGTTCAAAAGCAAAATACATACGTATGAAATCTGCGCTGGTGCCAAAAAATAAAACTTGATAACTGAACCATCGCATCCAGTCTATATGTCTCATAGCTCTTGTTAATGGTGGTTCGTAAGGCCATCTTATCTGAATAGGGTATTCAACCATCACTTACCTCCATAAAACCTTATCTCATTAAATTTCTTCTTGTCTTTAAGCGCTTTAGCTATTGCCAGATCGATGCCACTACGAGACTTCAGATGATAGAAATATAAATCGGTGTACGGCGTGTTCATCCTGTCGATACGACCAGAAGCCTGTACCATTACTTTGTAGCTGTAGTTCTGCGAGTAAAATATAATTGTGTCGGTCTTGATGCAGTTCCAACCTTCTGCTCCGGCATTGTATTGTACAAGATAGATCCATCGATCTCCGTCAGGTATTGGCTGGTGTTTGTGGCCATTCCACTCCGCAACTTCTAAGCTAGGATAGACATTCTTACCTAGATTAAGAAGAATCTCTAGTTCGTAATCATAGTTGTAGAATATAATACACTTCGGATGCTTCTCGAGAATCTCCAGCACCGCTTGTTCACGACTGGAATCTGTGTTTACCAGTTTCCTCAAACACTGACAAAATCCGCTGGCGTTCTCAATAGGAGCATTCTCCCATGGGTTCCAACGAGTCCTGCACAACATACGATACGTAACACGATCAAAATCCACCCACACGTTCTCGTGATGAGGTATTGTTGGTCGTTCAAAGTCCATGGTAACCAATATGCTGTCCCTCAATCTTTCTAATCGTCGAGTGTTCAAATATCTATCAACCTTGAAGAACTTAACATACCCATTTCTTACAACGTGTTCGCGCATAAACTCGGTGCGATTTTTGTAGAAACCATTAGCCACAAAGACAGGAATATAATCAAGCCAGTTGTCTCCGGGTGTTGCAGACAGCAGAATCCAGTGGTTGCCCCACCATGCTATCTTCTCAAAGGATTTAACCCAGGTTCCTGATCCAACAACACGCTGCTCATCAAATATAAAGAATGCTCCTTTAACGTCTTTGTATTTCTTAATGTTGTTCCAGGAATCGATGGTAACTTTTAGATTTTTATACGGCATATTGTCCGGATCTGTTGATAGTAGAAACGGAGCCATTTCAAGCTCCCACTCTGCCGTATCTCTTTTTCTTGCAGTCGTAATAATATAAAGATCACGCGGCTTCTTCATTTTCACATAATCTTTTGTGCCTAGACGACCGCCGTGACAAATATAATAGTACGCAAGAGCTGTTCTGGATTTACCGCTGCCAACACCACCACAGAGAATACAACCACGCTTCATCCGTTTAACGGCATCCATCTGGTATTTTCTTAATGCAATTCCTGCCATGACGGTGCAATAAACCTATAAAAATAATCCATAAAATGTTCTTCTAATACATTTAACGATACTTCGTTGCTATACACACAGTCATAGGGATACTCATTAACGAGGTCGTCTGCTTCATTACCGTACTCAACGCTCTCAGTACGAGGGGACGTTATGAGAAGCGTTACACAAGGAATAGAACTGATAACGCCGATGCCCTCTTTGATTTTCTTGATCTCACTAGGTTCGCGCACATGCATGATAAGGATCTCGTTGTATGCCACGTTCGGTCTCTTGGCGAATTTCTGAAACTCATCAATAGCATAATGAAAAGGCCCATCGTTGTAGTCAGTCCACAGATCTTTCAAATCAGACAAGAACTTACGATCTTTGAGATTTTTACCGCCTTTCCAACCAAATATAAGTCTTGCAGCCTGCTTAACTTTTGTGATTGTCGAAATGCGTTTGACAGGATAGCGTTTCTCCAAAATATCACAGATCGTGTCTTTACCGCATCCACCTTTACCGTTAATAATGATTACGAGTTTTTTACCTGCCATTCTTATCCTCCTCAAATTTTTCAGGTTTACTTGTACCAGGTCTCATAGAAACCTCAAGGCACTCATTACATGGTGATTTGAATCCCTCGAGATCTTTGTTCACGCATCTTGGGCAATACAGTGCGAATGCCACTTCTTTAAAATTGTTATCCATCAGCCCTCCTAAATATATAATAAGCCCGCTGTTACTCGTCCTTAGAAAATCACATCATAGAAAGGAGGAATGGACAAAAAGCTCAACAACCCGTTAGGGCTGCAGGATTTTCGCAGCAGGCTTATTAGCAAAAATAAAAGCAGAAGACCCTGTTCGGATCTTCCGCGTTATTGGTTATTTTTCAACGACCGCTCTTATCTCATAGCGGACGCCATCAATTTCCTGAATTACACAATGATAATCTTCCTTGCTAAGCCATTTAATCTCGCTTTCTTGCAGGGTCCTATCGAATACTCTCTGCTGCTCACATCCGGCATAATATCCGAATTGATAACAATCGTATCCGATAATAATTCCCAACAGAAGCAGGACTAATGCTACAAATACCTTAATTGTGTTACTCATTTTATCATCCTCCTATAAAAATCATTTTTCGTTGAATGAGAGTCCAATCCTCTCATATAGGAGGTTGCAAATTCAGCGCAAATATAAAAGCAGGAGACCGTGTACAACCGGCACACCGCCTCCCGCATAGTTTTAGGTTTCGTCTTTTTCCTTAAGTATTCGCACGATATGTTTCACCATGACCAGTACCAGGAAAGCCACAATAAATAATCCAAGCCCTGAGCCTAATGCAAAGGCTACAAAGGCAAAGACGCCAATCATGACCAACAGTACAAAAGTTGTCAATATTCCTAACATAATCATAAATCCTCCTTAAAATATAAACCTGGGCACTATTACCCATAATGGAGGATGTTTATTCTGCGGAACCGTATTTAGCTTCCCAGCGGCTTGTCTCGACTGTGATCCTGGCTTCTTTCAAATATGCTTTAATTCTCCATTCTCCAGTCTTGTCATCCTGCCACCAGCGAGGTCTAACGGTGAGATCGACATTCTCAAAGAACAGACCGTCAAGTTCCCCGACAGTGTCCTCAAATATCCGTGTAGCAACACCATTGGCGTATGTGTAGATCAGTACTGGCGGAATGTTGGGAGGTGTGTTGAAATTAACGGAAACCTGAAGACGATACTCAACCTCGTTGCGAAGGTTGACCTTGACTCCGACATCCTCCCAGCCTGCTGCTACAAGCTCCGACACCAGAGTTTCATCGTTGACGTAAACCTTGACGTTCCAACCATCATCATGCATGGCCTTGGCCAGATCCGGATCGTCTATCAGCCATACAAAGTTTCTATCCCCTTCTTTGTTATACCTGCTGCCACGTCCTGCGAAATTTTTGAATGTAATAGTAGCGTTTTCATAATCAACCGGGAATACATTGTGTTTTTCCATCTTTGTTCTCCTTTTCAAATATAAACGCAAAAAGAAAAGAGGCAACTCTGTTAAGAGCTACCTCCGTGTTAACGGGTTTATTTGTTGTCTTCGGGTTTCTTGAATAATTCCTTGAGGTCCAGCAAGCCGAACCTGATCCAGACTACTGCTGTATAAATCATACCAATAAAGGCACAAATACCGCTAAACATAAAGTAATCCTTCCAGGTTATCGGCTTGTCAAGCCGGTTTCTGAGTTTATTCATTAGATTATCCTCCTCTCAAATATAAACCTGGACACTATTGTCCATATAGGAGGATGTAAATTATGCGGAAAACGGCATCTCTTCTTCGATTCCTTCTGGTATATTCATATACCGTGCAAGCGGATCTTCAGATATAAACGCGTCAAAGTCGCCGTGTCTCGAGATAGCATCTTTAGCCTCGTCAACAAGGGACTCGTAGTATGAAATATCAACGTCGTCCTGCATACCGAACTGTATGACTGTCTCCGATTCTAACCATCTATACGGCGTACCGTCGCGTCTCTTACTACCTGTTATAGCATAGTATTTATCGTCTTGTTTTCTCACAAGTTCGCCACCACCATGACCGCTTAATATCGGACAGAATAGACCGACACGTCCGATAAACTGATATGAATGACCTTCCGCAATACGAGGCTCTAACCTAGCTTTAACATCATTATAGACAGCATCGCGGTCTATCTCGTTATTCATACGATATTTCGTGTATGCTTTAGCCAATTCTTTTTCGAGTTGCTTCACATCAGGAAGATTCTCGTTCATATCAAGATATATAGCTCCTTTTGATACGCTCTTGGTTTCGCAGAGATCCTTAAATTCAATGTCCTCATGGCTAAATAACGTCTTGAATACATACGGAACCTGGAACTGAGCACCGGTGGCAGTCCATGGATATGAATGTTTCTTGAAGTGTTTCTTTATGCCGGATAAGACATAACCATACCGTTTTTCGCTCTCTTCGGGTGTAATATACTTAGCAATATAAACGGCGTGATTGACAAGACACATCTTCTCATAGGTGGCTTCATGGTCGAACGTGTAGCCATACTTTTTACCGAATTCCTTAACGAACTCAATAATATCATTCGTAGCATCCGGTATCTTAATAGAATCTGTCTTAATGTGTACAACCTTGAACCCTCTGGCTGTTACCTCATCCTGCAGAGTTCTCATAAACAGAGCACCACGAAGAGCGATAATATTGTTCTTGTCACGAGGATCGGCAAGAGGATTGGCGAATGTGGCAGCCGCAATACCATACGTACTGTTAAGAACCAGTTTAAGTGCTGCCTGTAGATTATCCGCGTCCTCCTCATTGGTAAGGTATTTTGCAAGTTTCCCCCCGAGCATTTTTGAGGCTCGCTCAAAGTCGTGTTCTTTGACCGCGATACGAGCGTCTCTAATCTCTTCATATATCTTGGTGTTTTCACCGATCTTATGAAGTCTAATATAAGACTCTGGATGCATTGAGTTAACGTCCAGCAAAGCCACGTTATACCATATACCTTCCTCGGCATAGACGTATCCACCATAGCCAACGTCAGTTCCTCGATACATGTTACATAGTTTACGAACGCCAGGCTTGGTTTCGACCCATTTATGCTCGTAACCGGGAAACGCGTTAATACAACCAGGATCGAAATCACTCTCGCTACCATCAGAATTATACATTTTGCCGGTGGCGAGATCGGTGTATACATGGTTCGGATTCTTCTCATCACCGACAAGAATCTTTGTGATGTGCTGACGGTTAGTGTGATTGACAGTAAGACCTGACAATTCGGCAAGAAGTTCTCTCACCTTGAAGTCTGCCTGGTTTGCGTCAAACACGGCTTCAGTTGCGATTACATCATTGGCACAGTAATCAGCAAGTTCTTCCCAACGATCTTCAGGAACCGGCTGATCCCATGGTAAACCGAACTCCTGGTGATGAATGCCGAGTTCGATCTCCCACTTTTTAAGTCCTTGCTTCTTTGCACAAAAGTCATACACATCGGCATAGCTTAAATTCCACGCGTTGCCAAACGTCACTGTCACACCATTATCGTTGATGATGGATTGTGACAAGTTGTAGAGCATCTCTGGAGTATAGCCTTGAAACGCTGCCCATGTGATGTGGTTATCATAACTTCTACAGTTAAAACCAACAAGACGACCTGCGTCCATGAATTCTTCGATCTGTGTTGGTGATGGGTTGATCCATTTGTACACTGGGCTATCTTTACCTTGAAACTTCCAACAGAGAATGTTTACGTTAGGAACGACCTCCCAGTCGAAAAATATAAGCGGACGTTTCATGTACTCTTCATACTCTTCGTCAACATAGTCGTTCTGAATATCATTCTCGCAATCTTTTGACATGAAATGAAGAGATGGTACAAGCTGCTGACAATACCTTGACTGATTGGAACTCGATGAGGCGAAAGTAAATATCCGTCCTCTCATATCAGATATGTTGTACGACAAATCCGACTCGTACGCATCATCAAGAATCTTTTTAATGAAGTCCATGCAAGGCTTCGTGTGACCATGGGGTTTCTTAGTTTCAAGAATTTCTGTGATTTGATCTCGCAATCGTACTTCACTTTTTATCTGCTTATCGCTTACCATGGGTTTAACCTCCTTTTTTGGTAAGCTTGGACTCGGATTAAGTTCTGCTATCGGTAGATTATTGCATTTAGTTAGCATTCGTCTCAGTGCAGATCCACCAGTGAAGACTTTAATCTCGACATGATCAGAATATAAACTAGCAAGCTCGGTTGGATCACCTTTATACAAGTAATGAAGGTGGATACCGGCTCCGCTCTTACTAAGTTCGGCATAAGTCTTTGGCCACTTGCTAGCAGCTTCAACATTCTTTTCAAAGCTTTTGTGTCCGTCTTTGTCGCAAATATCAAAGTCTATTACTATATATGCAGGATCTAAGTTTTGGGTCTGCACCATATGGAGTCGTGATGTGTTGATGTCTTTTAATCTAGATTTAACAGCGGCCCATCCCAACCGCGGAGTACCCTCATCGGTCGTGTATTGAGCTGGGCATTCAGCAAACAGTTCGTTGAAGACGTTGACTTCTCCCTTGTGGTTGTCAAATATCAACCAACTTTCACTGACGGTTACTTCTTCCGTTTCCTCCTTTTTAGTCTCAAACTTATCCTCTTTAAACCCTTTGAAATATACCGCAGGTCTTGTACCATCAGGTAACAATGGACGGCTCAAAACCTCGTCAAAATAGTTTTTCATTTCCTCTTGAAAGCGCATTCGATTGTAAGGATATGGAACACGTGCTTCGTCACAATAGTTCTTATACTTAGCCCATGCCACTTTCAAGGATATACCGTCTGCTTTTTTAAGATCGGTATATGAATCCATAATAAAATTGTAAAAGTCGTTGGTCGCTCCGAGCATTCTAACTGGAATATAATCCTCGTAAAAGTCCGGATCTTCAAGGTATACATCCATGCAATGCTTTGCTATAGCGCCCAACTCGAAGTCTATCTTCTTTTTCAGACGGCGATACTCTTTCAATGGTACTTTGTTACCAGTCGGAGTAACGTCGATCAACCTTCGAAGAATACCGGACTTCGCGTCAGTAATCTTCACTGGTTTATTTGTCCCCATGAACAAGAAGCAGTTGAACCGGTTTACATAAGCTTTTGTATACTTCTCATTCACAGTCATCGATTCGTGAGAAACTAGACTGTTGAGTCTAGTGTTGTCCTCTATTCTCGACAAATCACCATCCTGTTGTATAGCTACAAGCGGATTGGCACGAAAAGGTTCAAGAGCAAATGAGGCGTTAGCTGATCCCAGGCTTTTTGCATCGAACGCGGTCCAGTAACCATCAAATAACTTTTCCATTATCTTCAGGATAGTCGACTTACCTGTTCCACGGTCACCATGCAATACGAGGAATTTCTGAATCTCTTTTGAATCTCCAGTCACCACAGCACCGATGGCCCACTCAATCTTGTGTCGTTCTTCCTCAGAATATAACACTGAGACCAGCTTGTCGTATGCCTCATAGCTCCCTTCTTCTAACGGGTATAAGAGTCTTTTGCTGGCATAGTCTTCTTTTCTTGTCGGCATGTTGGAAAATATAAGTTTCTCGTCAAGTGCGTGATAAGAATCTCTCAACTGTTTCTGGCAGTACTTGTGCCACGAATCGATCATTCCTGTTTGCGCATCCCACATGTGGAGCACTTTCACTTGCTCATACTTATCTCGGTTTTTCTCAACAAACGAATCGAGCTCGTGGTCTATTGCTTCTAGGGCGTCCCCTTCGTCAGTAGACCACAAGCCCTTATCTTCTAACCACACCGCATAAAAGTCTCCACCTCGTATCATCAGGTCAGAGCTTTTTCTCTTTGTAGGAACAATAAACCTTGGATAGACTTCTACAACCCCGCGCTTACCGACACGAGTTGATACCATAAAGAAGTCCATCATAAGTCTTATTTCCCAAACTTGTATCTGCCCTGACCACGAAGTTCCTCAAGCTGTTTTTCGCATCTGTCGAGACGATTCTGAATGTTGGTGTATTCAGCACCCCATGCAAAACCCATCACGCCGAGTGCCAGGAAGCAAATGCCAACAATTCTGTTCTTTCTATCGAGTTTCATAACCATGCGCTCCAGATCATTAATGTTCTGAGCCTGCAAGCTGCAATTCTTTGCGAGAATGGTTGTTGCTTCCTGCCATGAATTAACTATTCTTGTTTTTTCGCTGATCATTCTTGTCCTCCATCAATAACGCTATTCAGATACCATGTGGCCTGATACCATATCTCATAATCTCTTAAGTCTACAAAGTGCAGATCCTTATCGAACACATCGATCTTGAACAGGCCGCCGTCACCATTCGGCAAATATCCTCTGTCGAAGAATCTGTTGATAACAAAGTGACAGTAGTCCAAATCAAAGTTTCGATTGGTTTGATTGTCAAGTCCCAGACTTTTAATCATGAACCAGAACCATTCTCCAGTTCTGCTGCCAAAGTCTGAGTTCGACATTACCTGTTGCTCGCAGCGATAGGCTAGCGCCACCATCATCTCAAGCATACTACAGGCCTTACCATCAAGAGCTCGAGCAATCAGTCTTTGTGAGACGTTCATCTCAACGCCATACTGGTATCTCATATCGATACCATCTTCATATCTGTTACCGTCCTTTGGAATGCTGTAATGAAAATCAACATCGTGTAGGAACAGCAACAGCTTCTTATACCTTGCGGTAGAGTGGCCGCGGAAGTCAATTAGACCACACAGCCACTCGAAATAGCTGTTCAAAATATCATTCATTATCACTCCATCTCAGATGGGGTCTTTGAGCATCCACCTCTTCGTAAGTCCGAAGGTCTTTCACGATTTCGAAATCGGTACAAAGCTCGTCGTTACGAATATAAACAGTGTCAGGATCGTTCGGATAGACCCCAAAGTAATTCTTGTAATTAGCTCCTACAGTGTTTTCAGGATCATCAACAGTTATCATCCGATCATCAACCAGAATACCATCAGCCAACAACGTCATACTTATGGCGTCATAGTCTTCGAAATCTCCGAAATCAGCAGGACCGATAACATACGGACCATCATCGGTATCCGGATTTGTATGATCTCCGACTCCGTAACCGTTCTCGCTGATGATCTTGTCAACGGCTTCTTTGATCACAACCTTGTTTTCCGCGGGATGATCAACAGCATCTTCTTGAGTCACCGTTGACTGTTCCGAGATCTCAACAGCGTCTTCGGGAATATCATTCTCGGGTTTGACGTCCGGCTCTTTCTTTTTATCGTTATAGATAGACATTACCACGGCGCCAGTTACGACGCCGCAGATAAAGGATACTAAATATGCAGCCTTATTCATGCTGTTCCTCCTTAGTATTTAAACATCATTTGCGGGTAATCGAATATGTCTTGTATCAGACAGCCCGACCCAATCGAGCTAAGTCCCGCTCATGAAGTTCTTTGTAAATATCACCGTCAACGTTGAAGTCGATCGAGTAAGCCTTTTCAAGTTTTCCGTTTTCGCCAGGAAGCATACAAGCCTTAACGTCAAAGTCAATATAATTATCGCCGAGAGGATTCTTAGCATCATAGATCCAGCCCACACGAAGACCACTACCGTCAATAGGCATCTCAAATTTCAGACGCTCGAGAACCTCGTTGAAAGTCACATAACCGATACCATGAGGATTAGAATATGCTCTTGCCATGAGCAGATCATTCATCGCCCGCATCTCACCCTTGAGCATGAAATATACCGCATCCGGAGAATTGTCCCAACGAGGATTGCTGCGAGTGAAATATCTCTGATAAGGACTTGTCTTACCATCAGCGACCTCAACGGTCTTCTTGATCGTCTTGGTCTCGCCGTTTTCATCAATTACGGTCTCTTCAACCTCTTTTGGTGTAACACCATGGCGGATCTGTTTCTCTACTTCCTCGCCGAAGCGTTCCGTTACACGACCGCGATACTGCTTGAATGTGGTGTCCAGAGCGTTGTATGCTGCTGCAAGAGCCAGAGCTCTCTTCTTAAGAATCTTGTGTGCTCCAAAGAAGCAAAACAGAGACGCTGCACCCATGGTAAGAGGAAGTGCATAGAGTCTTGCGATCTTGACGCCGGTTACTGTATAAGCCATGACGGTTTCTTTACCGTAATTATTGGGTTCTCCGATCTTGGCGCTCTCCTCCTGGAGATTCTTGATCCGGTTCATTGTAGTTTCATGCTCAGTCAAAATATCATCCAGTTTTCTCGTCTGGACACAAGCCGTTACAGTTGTAGCAACGACACCGACCGCACCTACGGCCATGAGAATCTCGGGGCTTCTACGCTTCGCACCGTTTTTAACCGCGAAAGCAAATCCTTTAACTCTTTTTGTAATACCACTGAACTTACTCAAAATATAAACTCCTTTCATTCAAGCACAATAGCCTTGGGGAAATCTATTCTCCATCCACCACCGGGAATATGTACAACTTCTGCCGTGGTGAGATCGGTCCATCCATACTTGTTGTCTGTATACTTCAAAAACTTAACGTCAACGCCAGCAAAATCCTTGAGATCTGCAACAGACACCATCTGATACACGCCAAGTTGTTCTCTCATGCGATTCAATACGTCGATGGCATCCTGACGATCGACGAACTCCACAACGTCAAAGTCGTACGCTTTCACTCTTGATTGCTGCTGTGGAAGCTGTCTTGATGCCATGGTCTGTTGACGTGAGTAGTTTGTATACTGAATTCTTGACGCTGTGGTCTGTGATCTGGGTCGTCCTGACTTACCCCAGAACATCATGTCTACGGTGTTTCTGATCACATCCGATAATGTGGTCTTTATGGCCGGAACGATTACCTCGTCAAGAATATAACCCTTCATTGTCTTGGCGTCTTCTTGTACAAAGGTTTCTACGAATTTTCCAACCGGAGATTTTTTCTTAATGGAAACTGCGCCTTTTGCTACTTTTTCATTCTTTTTTTCGGGTAGTTGATTAGACGCTGCTTCCGCCTTAGCTTTATGCGAATTGGCAGCGTAGTTTTCCACGCAAACCTCCTTTCCTAATGCAAACAGAAGAGGATTTGCGGTTGCAAACCCCCTCCTTTACCATGGTTAAAACCGTTTATTAGAATATAGAATCAGTGAATTTCTTCTTCACCTGTGACTTCATCTCGTCGATGACGGCCTCCTTAATGTCTTCGGACAACGTCTTGGACAGATCATCACCGTCCATGTTGCGCACAATATCTTTCGCCTTCCGTCTCACCATGTCTGCGATGTTCAGGTCAGAACGAGCCTTGGAGAATGCGGACTGGACCATGCGCTCTGTCCTAGACTCGATCTCGGAACGAATATCGTCTGAGATAGACTTCGTGATCTGTGCTACCTTCTTATCAGCTGCTCTCTTGATGGCCTCGTTGATGATGCCGTCGCTTACACGATCATTCAGCACCCTGGTTGACATGCCGGAAAGATCCTTAACTGCGACATTAACGATTTTCTCAGCTTCTGCTGCTTTGTCTTCTGCGTTTCTTGCTACGAAATATGCAACACCGGATACAACAAGAGCTGCTATTGCGATAATCTGTTTACGCATAAATATCCCCTTTCACAAAAAGAAAAGGGAGAGCCCACGTTTCCGTGAACCCTCCCGAGTTTCATAAACCGTCATCCTCCTTTCAAGGTTTACTTCTTGCCAGGTCTCCTTCCGATTACGGGAGCATTGATCGTTCCGTCGCTGCGGTCAACCTCGATGTACTTCTTCGGTTTCCTCACCTTCTTAATGCCCCATGCCGTCAAGGCACCGACTCCTGTTGCGATCGCTCCAATCACGATCTTCTTCAGAATTCCGGTTCCCGGACTGTCCATGGTATCATCCATAGGCTCGGTATCAACCGTCGTATCAGGTTCAACTGCTGCCATGTTTTCAGTTGCTTCCATAACGTTGTTTTCCATAAAATCTGCCATAGTATCTCCTTTCAGAAAATAAACATCGTTTACTGGGATCTCTCCCATTTAAGAACTTGCAAATTATGCGTACGCATGGTTGGGATTGTTTTTGTCATAATGCGGTCGAACACTGTATTTAACCACCAGGATCGGAATATCTTCATACTCGTCTGTACCCATGACGGATGTGAAGGAGATTTTGGGAGCATCCGATCTGTTCCATCCAACTTCCTGACTCAAATCCATGTCGTACGCTTCACGGAGATTACACTGGTAGTACCACTCACTTACACCAATGAAATCTGTAGCAGGATCTTCCGCAAACACATCTGTAATTGCAGCCTTGAAATCCTGCCTGATGTGCTCTGCATTACTATAGAAATAATGGTTGCTTAGAGAATCCAGACAAAGCCACTTACCTTTGCCTGTGAAAATAATATTGCTTTGTACAGGTGGATTATGACGCACCTGCTGGATGGCCGCTTGATCCTCGATCTCGTTAGCTTTCTTTTCACCAACGATCTCCTTAGCGGCATCCTTGTATTCTTGTAGCATCTGCTCCGATAGCTGATAGGCAGTTGCAAAAGCTGCTGCTTTCCTTGCGGTGGCTCGTTGACCTCCGATGATAAGCACTGCTGCTAATATAAACATTACTACCGACGGGAGATAGCACTTCCAGGTAGTCTGTACGGTTTCAACTACGGTAAGCTCATCTTCTCCACCTTCCCTTTTCTTTTCCTCTCTTTTTTCTTCGATGAGCTCTACGGCTTTTGGGGTTTCCTTGACTGCTTTTACACTTGCTGCAAAAGCTATGCCGATGCCTAATCCAGTAGCTATCTCTGGACCATGGTTAATCAGAAATAACTTTACAGCTCTTAAAAGAACTTTTGCTTTCACACTGATCTCCTTTGGTAATGTGTTTCGTCGTAACCGTATTTAATCATCCTAAGTCCACTGACTATGCCCAGTGTGCCCAGACCATAAAACCACATCTGTGTACAGACGTTTACAACACAATTCAGAATTTTCTTTGACATTTTTGCACTCATACTCATTCCTCCTCTTTGCTCTCTTCTGCAGTTTCCTGATCCTTGAAGTGCTTGTTCTCACACAAAGTAAAGCCGAACGCTCCACCAAGTGTGAAGATCACAACACCTGCTACCAGTCCAGTGCTTACTCCAAAAATGCCAGCCAAAATTTTCATAGTGTTCTCCTTTCAGAAAAATATAAGTGAAAAAGCAAAAGAGAAAAACCATAGGACTTGAACCTATATCCCTAACCGAAGTTAGTGCTCTTCCAATTAAGCTAAGTTTATCTCTCATAATATAGGCTGCAAACTTTGCGCATTAATCAATATTGATGTACCAGAACGATCCGACGACGTCGACATCAAAATTGTATGTACCGTACACGGTCTCTGCAGTTAATACGAACTCAAAATCGATGTTACGATCGTCCCTGCTATTTTCCGCTCTGTCAATGGCGTGACCTTCGTCGTCGAGAAGCGTTACACAGCAGTAACCCTTGCCAAGAGGTAGATCGCTCATGCTCAGCAGCACTGTACATTCGATCATGTCGTCCGAATGAAACCCCTTATCAGGAAGTTCTATGCACACACCAGTAGATGTTAATGGTAACTTAATTGATACTAAGCTCATAACGATCTCCTTATAAAAATACATTATCGTACAAATCAACAGCGGTTTCATAGGCGACCCGGAAGAGTAAACCAGATCGCCTGTCCGCCATCTTAATGAATTCCGATACCACCATCTCTGGTGGATCGTCTGAAATATCACACAAACGCATTAATTCTTTTACAGTTGTTATTGCATATGATCTTGCCTGAATTCCTTCTGTGGATGAACTCGTAACCGGGTCTCCGAGCCTGACAAGATATAAACGCATCCGATCATCAACGGTTCTTCTGCTCACCGTTACTTTCCTTTATAAGTCTCATAACTCTCTCATCCAGATCCTCGTCTCTTTTGACCGATGCAACGAGGCTTAACACGCCGAAAGCAGCGACACCAATATCAGCAATAAGTTCAAGCAAAGCCCATTTATTCATTGTTCTTCCTCCTTTTTGACAGCGTTCATGATCTCAACCATATAATCGGACGATACAAGTCCAAGCACCGGATCACCCTTTGTGTTGTCGCTTTCCCAGATCGGATGTACGCCTTTGTGATGGTTGGCGAAGTCTACAGTTTCCTTCCACTCGTCGTCGGCTCCTTTGCCGTAGAGTTTCTTTGCGATGATGATATCGGTGATCGTACGAAGCACGCCAAATATAATTACAGGTACAACAACTTTGTTACGGTCACAGGAATGTTTCATTCAGTTCTCCTTTCTGAAAACAAAAAGAGAACCCCGAGCTAATTTTGCCCGAGGTTCTTGTTTCAAAGTTCCATATTCAATTTTTTCTTTTTCTCGCCTGGTAATCCTTGTCGGTTCGGATTATCCTCATGATCTGCGCTACCGCAGTCAGAGTTACCGCCGCAATTGCCACCACTGCTACTGCTGAAAGTCCAAATATCATATAGTTATACCTCCTCAATATAGGAGTTGTTAAATCTGCGTGGTCTGTTTTTACCCGACAATATCTCTCGCCGTGAATTTTAAATAGATTGGCGTTTCCGGATTAACAGGGTTCTTTATAATCTTAACTTCTACCAGATCGCCCTTAGACAGATCGTATCCCCAACGATAAGAATATCTTTTGTCAATATGGAACGCATTAAGAACCTCGTTCAGACTAATCTTGCCGTAAACTTTTAAAAGATCTCTAACATAATACAATGTGGCCATAATACAAAACCAATCTTCATCAGTATTGCAGGAATTATATGTCCAGGGCAGTGTTATAGTGAATTTCTTATTCATCACTTGTTCTCCTCATCGTCCGATCAAATTCCAGAACCAGCTGTTCCACTTGCGCTCGGTAAAATACTGAATAACCATGAGGAGATCAATTTCTCCCGTATCGTTAACCTGCTGGCCGCACGCTTCCCAAATGGATGCTGCTTTAAGTTCTCCAAAAATAGCCGTTAAGATCTTATCCATAATTATCTCCTTTCTAAGAAACTGCTTTGAACAAAAAGAAAACAGGAACCCCCTGCAACATTTGCTGCAGGAAGTTCCCGTAAAATCTTACTTCTTGTTCTCACCTCCTTCTTCGGAGTCTGTCTTAATGACACCGATCTGTTTCAGTCCCAGTGCTACACGGAACTCGATGAACGTTTCTTCGGTCGCCTGGAAGGTGATGTAGACCACCGCTGCGTCAGCTCCGTCGATCGTCACAGTACCATCCCTGAGAGTCATCTCATGAATGCCGTGCGACTTCCGGAGAAGATCGCAGACTGATGTCCAGTCAGCTTCCATAACGGGCACCGAAAACTTCTTCAGTTCCGGAGTGTTATTGTTCTGAGTTTCTGCTTCTTTCTTCTTTCCAAAAATTGCCATAATAATTTCCTCCTTTTGTTGTGAGTGGAGACCCTATTGTCTCCATTATAGAAATTGTAAAAAATGCGTAAAAGAAAAAGAGGAGACTGCGATTTTTTCGCAATCCCCCCGATCCTAATCATTTGTGACTATTGATGTCTCCAATGAGACTAATAATCGCCAACAGGATTAAGACCGTAGTTAAACTACTAATCATACACGTCCTCCTCTTTTTCTTTACATTAATACAATTCCGTTATTGACTGCTTTTTTGATTTCCTTATCCATTAAGCTCGGAGCAAACATCGCTCCAAAGCAAAATGCCACAAAAATAATTGTCATGTCAAATTCCTCCTTATATTAATCGGGACTATTCCCATATAGGAGGTTGTAAAATCTGCGTGGTTAGAGTTTGATCGATTTTGTGGGTGCTGTGGCCTCTCCTGAGAATATAGCACTTACTGTTGTTCCATCGTTCTTAATATGCAGTCTGTCCAGGTCCACGGTTACCCTGAAGCCGAGTTTCTTGCTCAAAATATTGCTCAAAAGCTTTGACACAATGCCTTTACCGAATTTTGTGTTAAAATTCAAAATATCCATCGATCTCCTTTCAAAAATAAAAAGGCCATGCAAGCGCCTTTTGACGCCCACACGGCCGGGTGTTGGTTAACAGTTACTTCATGAAAGGAAATCTCGACATGAGACCCCCTCCAAACCTGAACGATCTGCTGTCATCTTTCTCGAAGAGCAGCTCACGATCGTGCAAATCGACGAACACAGCCGTCTGAATAAGCTTGACTACGCTATCTGCTATAGTCCTGATCATGAACTGGTCCCGAGCATCTTCGGCCTGGGCTTCCTTCAAGTTCTGTTCACGCTCCCACTGCTTGATTGCCTGGATACGTTCACGTTCCTTCCGGTTTGCCTCAGCTTCAGCCTGCTGGGTTTCCATCAGTGTCTTGGTCAAGACGTTCAGATTCGACACGCCCATGCTATAGCTTTCGGTGTTCTTGTTCGTCTTTGCCACGTGATCTGCCAACGACAGAGTTTCAGCTCTAAGTTTTTCAGTTACATCACTCATATGTTTTCCTCCTAAAATATATGAATTAACTACTACCTCCATCATAGAAGCTGTTTTATTGGCGTACCTCGATGTTCAGACAAACATAATCTCCGGTCTTCAAACCGTTCATCAAAGACTCGCTCATATACAAACCGGTGTATGTTTCACCATCGACTGCATCTCTGACAATGACCAACTTACCTTGAGTCGTCGTGTTGTTTTTTCTAGCCTGCCATCCAACCCAGACACCGACTAAAGCTACAAATAAATAACAGAACACGTTGACAAGGAATCCCATAGACTACCACCTCCTTAAAATGTTTTGTGAAATTTCCTTTCCGGGAATTTTTTGGAAATTAAAAAGAGGTTGCTGTGTTTCAAGCGAACCTCCTTTTTGTCATTTTAACATCCAATCAACTAATTTGTCGAAGTTTACACCATAGACTAATAAAATTCCTCCACCGATCACCAACACCATAGCAATCGCGGGCTCGATCTCAACGATCACCCATCCAATTACTATCATTACTGCTGCAATCAGCACTCCAATTATTGTTCTCATTTTGTTCTCCTTTCAAATCTTTTATGGTTTATGGAGGTGACTCCCTCCATATAGGAGGATGTAAAATATGCGCAAAAAAGAGGGTCCACGTTTTGTGAACCCTCCGGGGTTGACAGTTATTTGTACAGAACCTTTTCCGCATCATCCGCGATAAGGTTGCAAACATACAATTTTTCGTCGCGGGCCTTCTTGCCCAACTTATTTTTATAGCTCTTCGATGTGCAGAGTTCTTTAATCCTCTGCTCCATTCTATTAAGTTCGTCACAAGCTCTAGCAACAGCTCCGCCTTCATATCCATAAGTGTTGTACATTTTTATTCCTCCTATAATATAAATGTGAAATTGTTCAGTTTCCTGTCATATAGGAGGATGTAAACTTCGCGCAAAAAGAAAGAGTATGTGTAGTACCAAACTCTTCCGGTGTTTTCAATATACTCGTTTCAACGTATTACTATTCTTTCGGGCAACACAATCACTACATTGTGTTTCAGCCCCGTTCCTCGCCCGTGATAGTTATAAACACCTAACTATCGCTCGTTTACATGTTCGAATATATTTCTCATAATAACCCTTGTAAATTTAGCGCAAAAATAAAAGAGCCGCTATGTTTCAAGCGACTCGGTTGACTAGTTCCTTATTCAATTAATGTTCGATAGAAATCCTATAACGAACATCTCCAATTGTCATTGTCGTGGTGTCCTCTGCGGTAACAGCACACGCTTTAAATATTAAGTCTTCCATATCTTTTTGCTGTTTAGATCTTCCGATCCCAACACCAATTGTATAGATGCCAAATATCATTGCCAGTACTACCGCTACAACAACCAGCGTTGTCTTGACTTCTTTCAATGTCTTCATTTTGTTTCCTCCTGTATTTAAACTTATTGAATTTATTCAGTTTCCTGTCATATAGGAGGATGTAAACTTCGCGCAAAAAGAAAAGAGAAAGAATTGCCGCGATTTACCATTCTAAATCTCGACGGTTTATTTCTAAAACCAAATTTTCTAATTCCTTCTCATAATAACCATTGTACATTTAGCGCAAAAATAAAAAGAAAATACTCTTCTTAAATGGTCCCCGATATTTCGCTTTGGCCCGGCATTATCCGTCGTCATAATGCTCGCCTCGTACTTAGGCCGCCCTAGTGTCTCCACTAACAATACTTAAACGCACGATACATTGATCACTATATCGCGTTAGCCCAGTATTCGTATGAGCGTGTCACGTTGGTCGCCCATATAAGAACTTTATTCTCTCCATTTAAGTGCTTGTAAATTTAGCGCACCCCGCTGAGCATAAAATAAAACTTCCTTCCTTTCCTTTTAAATCTTTTCCCAACGGACACCTCCTTGATAGAGTCCGCCCCGAGCCAGTATGGCATGGCAGGCGAAAAAATAAAAGGGACAGTAAACCTTGCGGCAAACCATCCCTTCTATTTTACTCTACCATTTTAGAGCGCATCCTAGGTGCTTGAGTATGGTAGTTACTCCTCAGGATTATCAATTTTATACTGTGCGTTGGAAATTCCGAGAATCACACCCAGGAAAGTGTCAACCACAGTAATAGTACCTACGATCTGCTCGCCATAGGGGAAGCCCCAGATCTGAGCCAGACCGAAGTACAAAGTCCCAAGTGCAGGGAGTAGGACCAGAGCGATCCATTTCAGAATATCATACTGTTTGTTACTGAGAAGTGTGCTCATTACTTACCTCCCATACCCTCAAAGCCTTGGTTGCAGATCGGCAGCTTGTTCACTTCCTGCATAACTCTGAGTGCCGACCCGTTTCCGCCAAGTTTCTTATAGGGTTCATATAAATATGTGTTAAGATTTTCGTACTCATCTTGCGTGATCCATCCTCGATCGATGTACCTCATTCCGAGATACATAATCCGATCGTGTCCCAGTCCGATCAGCATGTCTTTCTGGGCCGAGTGGCGATCCCATCTGCTTCCGAGGAATGCCCAGAGGCCAGAGGAAGCCAGGACCGACGTAAAAATAGTCAGTACGATTTGTAACCATGATGCCATGCAAGTTATGCCTCCGTGAAGACTTTGTCTGTTATAATAATTTTCTTCTTAACGATCTTTACAGACTTATCAAATAGACGTTCGAATAGACGTATCATATTAATACGTTGTTGCCGTGACATGAGTTTATAATGAACGCCCATCCAACCTTTAAACATGTTTTCGACAGTATCTTCATATGTGATTTCACCGATTCGAACTTTGTTGGCGAGCTTCTTTAGCTTTCTTCGCATAACCGCAACTCGTTTCGGGTTAATCCGTTTAAAGATTTTCCCGCATTTAGTTACTGTGTATTTGATCTGAAGAAAGTTAAATGTTTTGATTATTTTTGTGATATGTGTCTTTTTGCGGTTCAAATGAATACCGAGACTTGACGCTATATCCGTAATATCGGACAACAATTTTTGTAGCTTTTCTTTTGAATTCGATATAATATACCAATCATCCATATATCTGCCATAGTATTTCTCTCCGCAAACGTACTTTACATACGTGTCGATACGATTTGGATAGTAAATACCTATGAGCTGAGATAGCTGGTCCCCGATATTTACAGATTTTTGCATAAATATCTTTCCGGTTTTCAGTTCGTGAGGTAGCCGCCTATACGCATTCTTATCAAAGACTCCGTACAGACACTCTTCTCGCTCAGTTTCGGTCATAAAAGAAACGTCCACTTCAAACGCTTTGAATATGATGTCAAGCAACCACGAAATGTACTCGTCATCGTTCACAAGATCTAGCAACTGCTTCTTTGCCTTCTCATGGATTATATTGTCATAAAATTTTGAGAAGTCACCGAAAAGGATCCACCCGTCACAGCCATACTCTTTAACGTATTTTCGTAAATGGGTTTCGAACCGTCTTCTCTGAAAATCTATTCCTCTACCCTTAATGGACGCTCCATTGTCGTAGATTATCTTCTTACGTATTTCCGGCATAAAAATATCATCACAGAGTATATGCCGAACGATTCTATCCCGTGGCGGTATACTGCTAATTGCTCTGATATGGCCTCGTTCATGAACGTAGAATTCATCTGCCGGACTGTTCTTATATGTCCTATCTAATAGGTCATTTTGAAGTCTGAAGATATACCTTAAGTAGTAGAGCATAAAGCTCTGTGTGGTTTCTTTCCATTTACTGCCCTTGATGGAATTCAGATAAGCGCTATAAAGATGGTTGGCATCGCAAACAACAGTTTTGTAGTCCATTTTATTAACCGTTTTAGTAATATTTACCTTAGTAAATTACATACAGCTTTATCATTTATCTCTTTGTGAGAATGGATACCGTCTCCTTCTCTACCACGCAAAGTGATAGACAATCGGGACGAACGTTGTTCGTGGTACTAGCGTTGTTGTAGTTCGCATTGCCGTTGTTGTTCGCATTGGCAAAGTTCGAAGCACATCAGACGGCACCCTTATTTAATTGGGCTTTCAATCTGTTGTCGCGTTGCCTCCATCTTTTGATTAAATCGATTTCTCGATCAATCATCTCTTGATATCTCTTATGTGTGTTTAAATCTACATCATACATGTTAACGATTTCCTGAAGTTCTTTTAGAACGATGGAACATCTTGCCAACGCCATGTTAAGAAACTCTCTTCTCCTATCAAATTCCTCGGAGGTTGTCGGATAAATAGCATTGGCAGAATATAAATCGTTAATTAGCAAAATAAGACGTTGATTAATTTCACGACGATGTTCATATAGCACGGCAAGATAGAAATCGTAATCATCACTATTTTTCCTGATTACGTATTTCTTACGAACCAATGTCTTTGGGTCTCTT
>Ga0326512_10001032_pt1 | contig 22588 bp, 19 predicted proteins | sample 1_2617_0518_D_FD_203652 | JGI IMG/M metagenome (GOLD analysis project Ga0326512, IMG submission 203652) | Bovine rumen microbial communities from UC Davis, California, United States - 1_2617_0518 | ecosystem: Host-associated > Mammals > Digestive system > Stomach > Rumen | place: USA... | reverse complement strand
CCTGTGGCTGCCTGATACGTATTTATTGAGGAAAACCCTTTTGAAAAAGGGTTCTTCCTCAAACTCCTTTCCTAAAACTTTTAGCTCCGTTTTTACGCCAATACACCCCCGGAAACTTATCAGTAAATCCTACTGATTCCGTTCCGGGGGTGTATTGGCGTAAAAACAAAGTTGGAGGTCTTTGGAAGGGGGCTCGGGGGTGACTCCCCACAGTGTGGGGAGATGTCGCCCAGCGACAGAGGGGACCGCCGCTGTTGGCGGAACCTTTCTTCAGAAAGGTTTCACCCGATAGGTACGCATTAAGCAGCCACAGGCGCGGTCACGCAGAGGCGGCTGTTTATGTATCATTCTTCGTCGTCGGAAGATTCGCGGACGAGACCGCTTATCTCCTCGGCATCGGGCTCGCGGACGAAGGGGACAGCGCTCTCGGTGCAGGCTCCGAAATTCTCGTAATTCTCCTGAGCCTCGCGCAGGCATACCTTATTTGCGCCGCCGCTGAATTCGGGGTCGTTGTTCTGAACGGCGTCGTCCTCCCAGAAGCAGACGGGACAAATCTCATATCCGCCCTCGGGCTCCTCGAGCGTATAGCAGCCGCAGCACGCACATCTGCGTTTGGTGGTCTTGTTTTCGCGGAGCTTTGCGGCTATCTCGTTCCATCTTTCGAGCGTACAATCGCCGAACACCGCAATGACCTCGTCGATACCGGAGCCGTATTCCTCACGCTCACGGCGGTCGAGCTCGCGGAGGTACTGACCTGCGTAGGTATAGCCCTCCTCGGCAGTACAGTCATCGGCTTCAAAAAGTGTGTCTGCTATATCCATAAAATCCGCGTAATAATCGGGGTCGGCGGTCTTTCCGTCGGTCCACAGATAGGGATTCACGCTTGCGAGGTAGTCTCTGAAATCCTCAGAGCGGTCGCTGTCTTTTCTGAACTCCTCATCGAGATAGTGATAAAGGGTCAAAAGGATCTGATATTTAGTCATAGCTGGCTCCTACTTGGTCTTGAGGAACTCCGCGTATCTGTCGCAGACTTCCTTGGTCTCACCGAAGGCTATCTGCTGCCCCTTGTCGAGCCACAGCACCTTCGTTGACATACGGCGTATCTGTTCGAGGGAATGTGATACGAGCAGCGTCGTAGCGCCTCCCTTGATTATTTCGAGCATTTTCTGTTCGCTCTTCTGACGGAAGGCTCCGTCACCGACTGAGAGCACCTCGTCGAGAATGAGTATTTCCGGATTCACAAGGCAGGCGATAGAGAATGCGAGCCTTGATTTCATACCTGAGGAGAGATGCGAGAACTTTCTGTCCTCGAACTCCTGAAGCTCGGCGAAGTCGATGATGCTCCGGTAGGTCTTGTTCATAAAGTCGCGCGTATAGCCGAGCATCGCGCCGCGGAGGAAGGTGTTCTCCCTTACGGTGAGCTCGGGGTCGAAGCCTGTTCCGAGCTCGAGCAGCGAGGCGATGCTGCCTCTTACTGCCATTGTGCCCTGAGTCGGGCGCATTATGCCGGATATTACCTTGCAGAGCGTGGATTTTCCGGCTCCGTTGGTACCGACGATGCCGAGCAGCTCGCCCTCCTCGATAGCGAAGGTGACGTTCTTTACGGCGACGAATTCCTTTTCGGTCGATTTGCCTTTAAGCTTCTGTATCACGACGTCCTTGAGTCCCCTGTTTGAGAAATCTCCGACGATATAGGAGACAGAAACGTTATTAAGCTCTATCTTTTTCATATTCTGCTCCTTACATATAGTACATAAACTTGTAGTTGTATTTCTTGTATATCAGCGCACCCACCGCGAGCGCGAGGACCGCATACAGCAGGCAGAGCCCGTGGGTCGCAAGTCCCGGTATATAGCCGTCGAGGACTATATGGCGGATATAGGTGATATACACGTATATCGGGTTCGCGTAGAACAGCTTCTGCACGTTCTCGCTGTAGCCTGTCGTGGTGTAGAATATCGCGGAGAGGTACATCAGCATAAGCGTGAATATGTCATACAGGTACTGCACGTCCTTGAATATGACGAACAGCGCCGAAAGAATGAAGCCGCAGCCTATGTTGAATATGATGAGGCAGACTATCGGGTATATCAGCATAAGGAAGCGCGCGTGGAACGGCACCCCGTCGACGGCGACGAATACGAAGAACACCACGAGCGTCAGCCCGAAGTTTATCAGCGACGCAACGTTCTTTGACAGCAGGAACATATACTTCGGCAGGTTTATCTTCGTGATGATGCCTGCATTCTGCATCAGGGCGTTCATACCGCCGTAGGTCGAGTCCTTGAAGAAGGCGTATGTGAGGTTTCCGGCGAAGAGGTAGATGGTGTAATGCGGCTGTCCGGCTCCGAAGAAGCTCTTGAACACTACGCTCATTACGAGGAGCTGCATAAGCGGCGATATAAGGCTCCACAGCATACCGAGGACGGTGCGCTTGTATTTTTTCTTGAAATCGCGCTTTACGAGCTCTTCAAACAGGAAACGCTGCTTTTTTATCTTTTCGATACCATTTTTAACGGCTTGAAGCATTTTGTTATTTCCTTTCCATTCTTTCGTTCTGTCAGGTTATGTCGGTGGGGATGCTTGCATCGGCTGCCATATTTTTATCTTCAAGCAGGATGCGGATATTGAATGTACATCTTTCAGCCACATCGGGGCTCTTGACGGGGAGGAGGAAATCGAGGTCCTTGACGTCGATATATATCCTTCCGATCGGAGTTATGAGGTGACCTGCATCGTCGGAGAACCAATGGCTGAGAAGTATCTTCTTCGAGCCGATGACATCGACGATCTTCCTGTCTACGACGAACGGCAGACAGGTCCAGCCGTTGTGGCGTGCCTGATAGTACATCGGCGCACACATCGCGACGTTGTTATCGTTGCCGGCGATGAGCGCGAATGACGGCATTTCGCGGTATTGCAGCCAGTATGACTGACAGTAAGCCTTGTATACCTGCCGCGATTCCATCTGCTTCTGGAGTTCGGCTGTGAAGAGCATTATCTTGCGCTGATTCTCCTCTGCGACATTTTCGTGGAAATCGTCGCGCGTGCCTGCGAAGACGCGGCCTTCCTCATAGAGCGCCTTATAGTGGTTCTCGAAGAGGAACTCTGTCGGCTGGACGAAAACGTCCCAGTCGCTTCTTGCACCGGGCCAGCCCATAGTCACATACGGAACAGGCTTGAACATATCGGGATATGTCTTGAGACCGTAGTTGAAGTAGGTCGACCACTCACAGCAGCCGCTGGTCTGAAGGGCGGGATATTTCGCGGTCATCTCGTTGAAGATGCGCTTGTCTATCATCTGCATCTGGTGAGAGGAGTACATCATCGTCGGATAGCCGTTATCCCTGAGGAATTTGCGGCTCTTGCGCATAGAGATGTCGAACGAGGTGGGCTTGCCGTATGTCCCGCGCCATTCGTTGAGGTCATAGCAGTAGAACGCCTTGTAGCAGCCGTCCTCGATGAAGTCGTCGATCGTGAGCGTGCGGAGCGGACGGTAATCGTCGTCGGTCATTATGAAAACGTCGTCGATGACGGGATCTCTCATTGCAAGACAGCGCAGGAAGAGATTGCGGGTGGAGTGGTCCTCGGGGAGAGGCTCACCGTTCAGTATCTGGCTGTCAGTGAGGAATTTCAGTTCAAGTCTGCCGTGGTAGCGCTCCTTCAGCTCCGCGACGTTCTTATCGGGGCAGCAGAGCACCATCTCCGTGATGAACGGCATAAACTCCTCGATAAACGGCAGAGTTGCGAGCATATCGTCATTTCGTGCAGTGAGGCAGACGAGCTGCTTGACTTTAAGGTCAGCAGGGACTTTTTTCGCATTCCTGCTGACGGATACGACTGCATCCAGCATATCCTCCGCAGCCTCGTCCCACGTATACGGGACATATTCCTTCAGGCGAGCCTTCTTTGCGGCGTATCTCTCCTCAGAGCTGAGCAGCTCCTTTACACAGCGTATGAGGTCCTCCTTGCTGTGCGGGTCGAAGTAGTCGGCGTAGTCGCCTGCGACCTCGTGGAGAACGGGTATATCAGAAGCGATAACGGGAGTTCCGCGCATGAACGCTTCGATTATCGGAAGTCCGAAGCCCTCGTTGAAGGTCGGGAAGGCGACCGCGAAGGCGTGCTTGTAGAGGTAATCGACCGTAACATCGTCCGGTCTCTCGAAGAAGAAGAGCTTCTTGCCGTACAGCGGATGTGTATTTATTCGCTTCTGGAGCTCCTTCACGTTCCAGCCGATACGTCCGGCGAAGATGACCTTCACTCCGCAGTCCGCAAGTCCGCTTTCAAGTGCATCTATCAGCAGGGCGTGGTTCTTGCGCGGCTCGATAGTGCCGAGCATAAGGATGTATTTGCTGTTCCCTGCGACCTTTTCGACCTCGGGGTCGACCTGCTTATCGGAAAGGCTCTTCTTTGCAAAATCGCTCGAAAGCTTTACAACTGCTGCTTTTTTGCGCTCGATACCGAGCCTGTCGGTGAGCCCGTTGAGGACGTCAACGGTAGTCTGAGCGGAGGTGATGATGAGGTCGGCATATTTCAGGTTCGCGCCGACGAATATCATAAAGTTCGCACAGGTGTTGTCGTGGCAGAACTGGGGGTCAGTGACGGGGATAAGGTCGTATATCTGTGTCACTATCTTTACGCCGTTCTGTTTGAGAACAGGGAAGAGCGTGCTTCTTTTGAGCGGCGAGTTCCATATGCTGTCGATGTCGAAGAACACAGCTCCCGGCGGAATATCGCGGTAGCCTATCTTTTCGGGCGTGAGGATAGCGCCCTTTTCGCCCTTTCCGTACAGGAAATAGTCGAGAAAGCGCTCGTTGCTGAGCCTGAGGAAGGTGTTGTTCTTGAATGAATAGTAGAGCAGGTAGAATTCATGCTCGGGGTGCTTTAGCATTCTGACGGTTATCTCCCTGACAACGCGCTGTATGCCTGTCACGAAGTCGACCTGAACGATAGCAGAGAGGTCTATATATATCTTCATTTAACGGATTCCTTTCATCGCCTTATGCCGAGGACTTTTTTAGCCGCATTTCTCATAAACAGCGGCATTTTACGGTATATCTTCATCATTCGCTCGGGTACGGTTATCCCGGCAGAGCGTCCGATGCCTGCGAGACTTCCGCCGAATGAAGTGTTTTCCGAGTAGATGTTGTTATACATCTTTACCTGATTCTTGAAGAATTCGTCCGATTCCTTTATCGAAGCGATGACACGGCGCTGGAATTCCTCCGGCGGAAGCTTGTAATGGGTCTTCCACACGCGGAGAGCTGTGCCGTCGATCTGGCGGTTGAGCATAAAGATGAACGCCTTTTTCACGAATATGTCGTTATTCCGCTCGCGCGAGAGCTTCAGAATGTCGACCGAGCCGGGCTTTGAAGCGGCGAGGCTCATGACGAGCTCCTTGGAGGTCTGAAGCTTCTGACCGGCATTTGTCATATTCTCATCGACGATGTCGTACAGTGACGAATATATATCCATATCCCTCATAAATTGCTCCTTGGATAAAAGTTTTAGCATTATTTTTGCACATACTTCTCAAGTATATTCATATCATTATAGCATATCTGCCGCGATATGTCAAATGCACGGATACAAAAACAACAGCACCGAGGGGGCGAGCCCTCCGGTGCTGTTGAAGTTACTATTAATTTTCGCCGGGAGGAGGGAGCTCGGGGAGAGAAGCGATCGTCTTTGCATCGAGCTTCTGTATCGCGAGAGCATCTCTTGCTGTAACGCCGTCGCCCGGGTTATAGCAGTCAGCATTTGTCTTTCCGGGCTCCTGGAGCTTATACTTGCTCGCATTCGCTATATACTGGAGTATAGTTACCGAGTCGGCGACGGATACCTTCTTGTCGTTGTTGGCGTCGCCGCAGAGAACCCTATCTGTAGAAGTAGGACCTTCGGGTCCGTTGGGGTCCGTTGAGATGGGTTTTGTCTCCTGACCGGGCGTAGGCTGAGTTGTGGTTGTTGCCGGAGTAATGGGAGTCGTGGTAGTGGTAGTAGTTGTTATTGTGGGCTTTGTAGTAGTTGTTGTCGTCGTTTGGGGAGCTGTTACAGGCGCGGTAGTCGTTGTCGTAGTAGTGGGCTGGATAGTTGTGGTCGTAGTTGTGGTGGTATGTCTTGTTGTAGTGGTAACGACAGGCGGTTCTGTTGTCTCAACGGGGACAGGTGTGCCTGAGCCCTTTGTACCGCCGTTGATGTTGCTTCCTTCAGAAGCGGCGTAGCTGCTGTAGAAATCGTTGAGTGAGAGACCGTTCTTGCCGAGAGCAACAGTGTGGTCGAGACCGATATATTTGCCGGAAGTGCTTGTCTGCCACAGTGACTTCTCGAAGAGAGCGTACTTGTTGTCGTCCCAGTTCATAAAGGTCGGGTCGAGGAGTCCGCCCGTATCGCCCGAGTTGGGATTGATACACCAGAATGTGTGGTTGATGTGGTTCTTTATCATATAGTCGCGCAGGAGCTCCATCCATTTCTGGTTCTTGCCCTTGTCCATATGACCGCCCCATTCGCCGATGAGCAGAGGAGCGATGTCTTTATCGTTGATATAAGCCCATGTATCGTACCAGTAATCGTCGAGGAGAGTCTGCTCGGTGAAGTCCTTGTCAAACCATGTCTGTGCGTAAACTGACGGGCCGTAATCGTGGGGAGAGTATACTATCTGGCTCGTTCCGCTCTCGGGAACAACCGGATAATCCTTGACTCCGCGGAGGTTGCCGCCCCACCATGCACCGTGCCACGGCGATTTATCGGCAGGAGCGTCCCATATATCGGGAGTATCGTATGTGAAGCCCTTTTCGGTCTTGGGATACTGCTCGACGCCCTCGATGAAAATGAGTGCGTGCGGATTGACGGCAAGGATAGAGTCTGCGCACTTCTTTGCCGCATAAGCCCAGTTGTTCTCGTCCGTTGAGCCGTCCCATTTTGCGATGTCGGACGGGCACTTGTCGCCTGTGTAGCCGCGCTTGCCGTGAGGCTCGTTCTTGAGGTCATAGCCGATGAGGGTATCATCATTCGCATATTTCTTTGCGATCCATGTGAGTGAATCTATCCATACATCGGTGGAAACGCCTGCAAGACCGTACCACAGCTCATAGTTGTGACCGGAGTTGTTCGCGTCAGGGCTGTGTATGTCGATGAACACCTTTATGCCGTACTTTTTGCACTTCTGCACGATGATGTCGAATATCTCCATACTGTTCTTGACAGTCTTGCCGTCGGATTCGACGAAATCCTTGTTGATATTCGTATAATATCCGGCAGGAGTCACCTTTCCGTCCTCGCCGATGACGTCCTCCGGAGGCGTATAGGAAGCCTGTACGGAGCTTACCTTGTTGGGCTTGCCGTTCATCCACGAAACGAGGAGCTCCGAGGAAATAGGCAGACGGAGAGTGTTTATGCCGTGGTCTGCGATGGTCTGGAGCATATCATCGACGTCACGTGCATAGAGACCGTGAGCGCAGTTCTCCGAGCAGTTGAAGCCGAACCAGTTAGCGCCTGTTATCCAGACCTGATTGCCGTTCATATCGTAGAGCTTGCTGCCCTCTGCGTGGAGCCAGTCGTCATTGCAGTCATCGACTGCGGCGGAAGTGATAGCCGGTGCTGTTGCCGCGGGCAGTGCCGAGCCGACTGCCGATACCGCCATCGCAGCCGACGAGACCAAAGCCGCAAGCGCCTTTGATAGTTTCTTCATATTAATTACCCCTCTCGGAACAGGATCATATTTTTCTTCCTGTTCAATATAGCCCTATTTTAACACTTCCGGAAAGAATTGTCAATATTTACAATAGTATCATAGTGCATATGTGGAAAAGCCCGGACGTCTTTTCACATCCGGGCGCAGGGATATTACAATAATTCGCCTGTTACGGCATCTGATTCGTCCTCCGGCTCTTTCCGGAGAGAAACGGGAGCTTCCTCCGGTATCTCCGGGACGAGCTCAACGGGAGCGTCGCTGTAGATGACGTCCTCTTCGTTCGGAGCCGTTTCTGCCGGCTTATCGAGCGATACGGGAACATCTTCGCCGGGAACGCTCACTATCTCCGCCTCTATGAGTTCCGGCTCTGGAGCCTCGATGACCTCCTCCGCAGCAGGAATGACTATCTCGTCAATGGGCGGAAGTCCGAAATCCTCTTTCAGCTCGAGCGTACTGTCGTAGTCGTTCATACGGTGGTCGCGCGGCTTCAGGGCAGGTATGATCTTCGGCTTATTCACTATCTCGGTGGGAGTATTTGTGAAATCATAGCTCATTATATTCACTCGCCTTCCGCAGTTGTTGCAGAAGTGCATACCATGCTTGAGCCATGTTCCGCAGCGCTCGCACCTCATAGCATATTCCTTCGCTTCGGGTACGTCAACGGGAAGTCCGCAGTTCGTGCAGAAGCGTGCGTTCTTGTTGAGCGCAGCACCGCAGTGCTCGCATTTTTTCATCTTTTCGCTGTCGAATTCCTCGCCCGAGACGCGCGCTCCGCAGTGATTGCAGAATGCAGCAGTGTCCATCAGCTGTGAGTTGCAGTTGCGGCATATCTTAGCCATTTTGTCAGCCTCCCTTTCGGTTTTTCACCTGTTGATACTATTATACTACGTTTAGGGAAGAGTTTCAAGTACAAGTCCAACATTTCTATTGACAATCCTGCACTAACTTTATATAATATAATTGCAGAAGATATAAACAGACCGCTCCGGCGTATCGGCGCCGGTTGCAGAGGAGGTGCAGCATATGCAGTATTTCGGTTTCTTCGGAACGGAAAACCTTCCCGATATGGGAGATATGAGCATGGAGGATATGGCTAAAATGGGCGTTGCTATGGGCGTTATGGGGAATGTCATAGGCGCGGACAGCGACATTTTTGCCCCGATAACTCAGGGACAGCAGATCGGTATGTATCCGGGACAGCCAGCGGAGTGGAGCTGCACGTGCGGCGCATCAGGGCTCACCGGGAAGTATTGCATCAACTGCGGAACTAAGCGTCCCGAGCCAATGGGTGCGTGGAACTGTACCTGCGGCAGTATGGGGCTGACATCACGCTTCTGCCCGAACTGCGGCAAGGCGCGCGGCTGAAACAGGTATAAATAAAAGGGACGCCGGAGCGTCCCTTTTTTCATTTGCATTATTTGTTCTTGGTCTTGTACATCAGCCATATGAATTCTATCACGCCTATGCCGATGAAAACGAACATCGTCTTCATACTCGGCTTCTTTACCTTGAAGCGTGTTATGAATGCAATGGCGATAATGAGCATCGCGATGCCGTATACAGCCGGGAAATATTCCTTGCCGATGTCCTTGTGGAAGCTGTAGAGCAGCGGCAGTATGAGCGAAACGCTCGTTACGGGGAGTCCCTCGTATACCTTTCTGTTCTCGGTGGTCTTCTTCTGGCGCGATTCCTCGGAAACGTTGAAATACGCGAGCCTTATCACCGCACAGAGCGGGAAAAGGACGAGAACAGGGACATCTATCCAGCTGTCGAGCCCGACGGAATATCCGATAACGGCAGGCAGTACGCCGAAGCATACAGCGTCACAGAGCGAATCTATCTGTATGCCGAATTTCTTTTCGTCGTCGGTACGGTCTTTTTTGGTCCTTGCGATCTTGCCGTCGAACATATCGCAGAGTCCCGACACCATAAGGCATATTATCGCATATGTCGGGCGCGGCTGTCCTCCGCAGAGTCCGCACGCAAGGAGCATACCGATGACTGAGGAGACGAGGCTGAGATATGTAAGAATGACCGTATAGTTATAGAAACCTATCATTATTTCATCCTCTGGGGGTTAGATTTATCCATTTCGTATAAGTGAAAATACTAATGTAAATTCTATTATAACACATTTATTGCAGAACTGCAATATTTTTTATTTTGTTTTTTCAGTAAATTATTTCTGCTCATCCTTTTTCTTCGTGCGAGAGGTGGTCTTTCTGGCGGCAGGAGCCTTTTTAGCGGATGTTGTTTTCTTTGCAGCCGACTTCTTTGCTGCCGGAGCCTTCTTCGCAGCCGGCTTTTTTGCCGCAGATGCAGCGGAAGCCTTCTTTTCGCGGGCGTTCTTCATACGCTGCTGTTTTTCGCGCTTTTCATCGATGCGTTTGTATGCATCGGCATAGAAGAGCTCCTGAGAGTTGACAGCTTCATCGCCGTCCTTGCGCTCGGCGTGGACGTATGTGCCGTCGCTCTGCATAATCCGAGCCTTTACGTTGTCGCTCATAAGCACGCGGAACATCTCGCGGATACGCTTTTTCAGGCGCTCGTCCTCGACGGGAGCTGCGACCTCTACTCGGCGTACAGTATTTCTGCTCATCCAGTCGGCAGAGCCGAGGTATATCTTCTGGTCCTTGTTCTCACTTCCGAATATGAAGATACGGCTGTGCTCGAGGAAGCGTCCGACGATGCTGCGAACCGTGATATTCTCCGTATGACCTGGAACTCCGGCGATGATACAGCAAATGCCCCTGACAACGAGCTCTGTCCTTACGCCTGCGTTTGAAGCTTCAACGAGCTTCTCGATGATAGCGCTGTCGTTGAGCGAGTTTATCTTTGCCGCGATATATCCGTCGCCGCCGCTGCGCGCTATCTCTATCTGCTCGTCCATCATCGCGAGCACCTGCGGTCTGAGCGCAAGAGGCGATACGAGAAGCTTTTTCGGCGATTCGACGAATGTGCCGCTGCGGAGCGATTCAAACACGGCTTCGGCGTCGGCAGCTATGTCCCTGTCGGCAGTGAGAAGCATCATATCCGTGTAGAGCGCGGCTGTTTTTTCGTTGTAGTTGCCTGTTCCGATCTGAGTCACATAGTCGTATCCGCCGCCCTGAGCTTTTCTTGTGATGAGCAGCAGCTTTGAATGCGCCTTGAACTCCTTCGGACCGTAGAATACCTTGACACCGGCTTTCTGGAGCACCTTCGACCACTCGATGTTGTTAGCCTCATCGAAGCGTGCGCGGAGCTCTATCATAACAGTGACGTCCTTGCCGTTCTCGGCAGCAGCGCAGAGTGCGCTTATGACCTTGCTGTTGCGTGCCACGCGGTAGAGCGTTATCTTTATGGAAACGACCTTCGGGTCAGCCGCAGACTCTTCGAGCAGGCGGATAAATGAGGTCGTCATAGCCTCAAAAGGATAGCTGAGGAGGATGTCCCTCGCCTTCACCTGCGCAAAAACAGGTCTGTTCTCGGCGAGCATAGATGCCTTCTGCGGCACGAGCTTCTGATAGTGGAGCTTCGGGTCGCTGTCGAGGTCCTGTAACTGATAGAGATATGAAAGATCGAGCGGAATATGAGAATTGAACACTCTCACGTTCTTGAGCTTGAGCTTCTTGCAGATGTAATCGAGGGCATCGCGGCTGAATTCGTCGGTTATCTCGAGGCGGACAGGCGCGAGCTTGGTGCGCTTGAATACGAGCTCCTCCATACGTTCGCGGAAGTCAGCACCCTTGTTGTCCACCATAATATCGGCGCTTCTCGTAACGCGGATAACGGCGCGGTCCTGCACCTTGTATCCCTTGAACATAAGATGTGCGAAGCGGAGGATGACCTCCTCCTCGAGAATGAAGCGCTTGCCGTTGCTCCCGAGAGGTATCATTCTCTCTCTCTCTCTGCTTGTGGCAGGTATCATACCGATGGTCATACCCTTCTTGGTGCCGAGGAGCACAGCGACATAGAGCTCCTTGTTCCTCAGGAACGGGAACGGTAGAGCATCATTTATGACAAGTCCCGAAATGAATGGCTTTATCTCGCGCTTGAAGTAGAGCTCGAGGAAGTCCTGCTCTTCGGGCGAGGCGGTATCGAAGCTGACGTGCTCGAATCCGAACGGGGCGAGGTCAGCCATATTCTTCCTGTAAGCCTCCTCAACGGACGGCTGAAGCCTGCGGACGGCTGTGAATACGGAATCGAGCTGCTCAGAGGCGCTCATACCGGAATTTTTGTCCTTTTTGCGCTTTTTGGACTTTTTCTTGTCCTTTTCGTCCTTTTCGTCCTCGGAGATAGAACCTACGCGGACCATAAAGAATTCATCGAGATTGCTCTGATATATAGCGGAAAACGCGATGCGCTCAAGAGCGGGCGTATCCGGCTCGACAGCCTCCTCGAGCACGCGCTTGTTGAATTTCAGCCAAGAAAGCTCTCTGTTTTCGAGATATTCCATAATTGTCTCCATTCTGCCTGTGGCATAGTTTATATAAACAACGTCAAAAAACGTCAATATTCTATACACAATTATTATATATCTTTATGCGCGTTCTGTCAAGAATAATTTCAGCCCGATATTTTCAAAAAATGCTTGACAAACGGAGCGGCATAGTGTATAATGTGTAAAGTGATTTTAGGTTACACCTCTTTCCGGGAACGGAACAAGGAGCGTTGTTATGGCTAAGGAGCTTAAATTCGTAATGCTGCTCGACTGCTACGGCGACCTGCTCACCGAGCACCAGCGCAGCGTAATGGAGCTTTATTACTGCGAGGACCTCTCGCTCGCCGAGATAGGCACTCCCCTCGGGATAACCCGTCAGGCGGTCAGGAGCCTCATAAAACGCACCGAAGGCATTCTCCTCGATTACGAGGAAAGGCTCGGATTCGCCGAAAGGCTCGGCAAGATGCGCAGCTGCTTCGCGGCGATAGCGCAGGAGGCAGAGCAGATACCCGACCGGAAGCTGAGAGAAGCGATCCTTTCGCAGGTCAGATGCAGCGAGGAGCTGCTGTGACCGATAACATATATTTGTAAGGAGGCTGTCCCCGATGGCATTTGAAGGACTTTCCGAGAAACTGAATAACGTGTTCAAAAAGCTGAAATCAAGGGGAAAGCTCTCAGAGAGCGATGTCAATGAGGCAATGCGCGAGGTAAAGCTCGCACTCCTTGAGGCTGACGTAAGCTATAAGGTAGTAAAGGATTTCGTCAAGAAGGTCTCAGAGAGATCAGTCGGCGAGGAAGTCCTTGCAAGCCTTACTCCTGCTCAGCAGGTGATCAAGATAGTAAACGAGGAGCTTGTTTCCCTTATGGGAAACAGCAACGCAAGGATAAATTTCGCGTCTAAGCCGCCCACGGTCATAATGATGTGCGGACTTCAGGGCTCAGGTAAGACCACCCACGCTGCCAAGCTCGCGAAAATGCTCAAGAAGGAGGGGCATCGCCCTCTGCTCGCTGCCTGCGATATCTACCGTCCTGCTGCTATAAATCAGCTCCAGATAGTCGGTCAGAAGGCAGACGTAAAGGTGTTCGAGATGGGTCAGATAGACCCCGTGATCATCGCCAAGGAGGCTCTCGCATACGCAAAGGACTACGGTCACGATGTGCTCATCATCGATACTGCCGGACGTCTTCACGTCGATGAGGCTCTTATGGACGAGCTCAAAAAGATAAAGGAGCTCACAACTCCCGACGAGATAATGCTCGTAGTCGACGCTATGACAGGTCAGGACGCCGTAAATGTTGCCAAAGCCTTCGATGAGGCTGTAGGCATCACGAGCGTGCTTATGTCAAAGCTCGATTCAGATACAAGAGGCGGTGCGGCACTTTCCGTACTCGCTGTAACAGGTAAGCCTATCAAGTACGTTGGTATGGGCGAAAAGCTCGATGATTTCGAGCAGTTCCACCCCGAGAGAATGGCTTCGCGCATCCTCGGGATGGGCGATGTTCTCACACTCATCGAGAAGGCTGAGAACGTTATGACTCAGAAGGACGCCGAGAAGCTTACCAAGAAATTCAAGGAAAATTCCTTCACTATGGATGACCTGCTCGAGCAGATGCAGCAGATAAAGAGAATGGGCTCGATGAAGTCCATTATCGGTATGCTGCCGGGAGTAGGCGACAAGCTCAAGGACGTCGACATCGATGACAGCCAGCTCGGACGTGTTGAGGCTCTCATAACCTCGATGACACCGGCTGAAAGAGCTAAGCCCTCGATAATAAATCCGTCGCGCAAAAGACGTATCGCTGCCGGTTCGGGCAACAGAGTCGAGGACGTGAACCGCCTTATCAAGCAGTTCGACCAGATGCAGAAAATGATGAAGCAGTTCACAGGCAAGAGCAGCAAGGCAAACCTCAGGAAGGCTCGCAAGCAGCTCGCCAAGATGAACTTCGACAAGATAGCCGGCAAGGGCGGCGGAGATCTTCCGTTCTGATGGGTGCGCAGGAACTCGCCGTAATTACGGCAAGAAGCAGATATATGCACCGCACAGCCGCCGGAAGGATCCTCTTCTACGGAGCTGTGATAGGTCTCATCATCGCAGGCATCGCTCTCAGGAAGGCGAGCAAAACAGTGATGCATATCGTCCGTATCGCCGCGGTAGTTCTGATACTGCTCTCGTTCGCCGCTGACCTGATATTCGCCGACAAATGAGTGCTTTCGGTCTTCTGTGCCTCCAGCCTGAGCTGTTCACAGCAAGAGCCACAGCCATTACCGGTGCAGGTCGCCGCTCGCAAAGCTGCTGATAATTATGGCAGCAGCTGCCGTCATTGAACTGACATACACAGGATAAGCTTTCAATGCGACGTCTCCCGCCGCTTGAATATAAATCAAACTTACTTACGGAGGTGAATACAATGGCAGTAAAGATCAGACTCAGAAGAATGGGCGCTAAGAAGGCTCCTTTCTACCGTGTAGTCGTAGCTGATTCCAGATACCCCAGAGACGGAAGATTCATCGAAGAGCTCGGTTTCTATGATCCCACAAAGGAGCCCTCAGTTGTCAATATCGACGCTGATAAGGCTAAGGAGTGGATCGCAAAGGGTGCACAGCCTACAGACACTGTAAAGGTCATCCTCAAGAAGGAAGGCATTCTTTAATGTATTAGCTGCGGCGGAGGTGAGACTATGCGTCTCAGCCTCTGTTCGGAAGCTATTCGGAGGTTATTATGAAAGATTTACTATATGCGATCGCAGCAGGCCTCGTTGAGGACAAGTCAGCGATCAAGATCGTTGAGGACGAGCCCGACGCAGAAGGCGTTATCGTTTTCCACCTTTCCGTTGCTCCCGATGATATGGGACGTGTTATCGGAAAGCAGGGCAGGATCGCAAAGGCACTCAGAACTATTATGAGAGCCGGCGCTGCCAAAAGCGATCTCAAGGTCTCAGTTACAATCGAATGATCCGACTATCCGCCCGAAGGGTGCTCCGTGAATGCTTTTTCAGCAGATGCGGACTCCTTGTAAAGGCGGATTTTTGCGGAAGAATGACCTCTCGTTCAATACAATTTCAACATTGAAGCCCCTGTTTTGACGTATCATAATTGTGAAGACATACAAAATAACCGAAAAAGTGTTGCTAAGACTTGAATATAAATAATATATATGATATAATATGAGGTGAATATACCAGTAAGTGAGGACTATATTATGAAGCTTCAGCAATTAGAATATGTTATTGCTATCGCGCAGGAAGGCAGTATAACCGCCGCCGCTAAAAAGCTTTACCAGGCTCAGCCTAATATCAGTATCGCACTCAAGGAGCTCGAATCTGAGATAGGTATGCAGATATTCTGGCGTACTCCTAACGGTATGGTGCTCACCCCCGAGGGCGAGGACTTCCTGCTGAGAGCGAAGGAAATAGTCGAGAGCATGCACAGCCTCGAATCCGATTATTCCAACCGCTCTGACGATACTGTTTCTCTCAGGATAGAATCCACGATCTCTTCATACGTGGCTGCTGCTGTCGGCATATGGATAAATTCGTTCCCGGAAGCCGATAAGATAAGCATCCACCTTATGGAGACCGTTACAAATAAGATAATCGAGGACGTGAGCGGCGGACGCGCTGATATAGGCGTTATCCGTATCCCCTCGAGTCAGCTCGGTGTGTACGCGGAACAGCTCAAGAGCCGCAAGCTCAGCTGCCGCACTGTCACTGAGTATACGATGAAGATACTTATGCGTGCCGATCATCCGCTTGCAAAGTACGACGATGTACCCTTTGAAGAGCTGAAGAACTATGTTCAGATACTCCACGGCGATGATGAACTGAGCGTTTTCGGAAGGAACTGCGTAAACCCCGAATATTCCGAGGAATCGCAGAACAAGCTCCTCTATGTCTACGACAGAGGAAGCAAAATGAGCCTTATGAACACGGTCAAGAACGCATTTATGTGGGTATCGCCCGTTCCAAAGCAGGCGTTCCCCGAGAAGGGCGTTGTTGTGAAGAACTGCTCATATGCGAATATCCATATGCGCGACCTCGTCGTTTGCAAGAAGAGCAACGAGAATAACCGAGTTATAAAGGAATTTATCGAGTTCCTCGCGAATTTCGTCGAGAGAGCGATAGACAGCGATATATAAGATAAGCCGTCCGCACGGAGCATATCACGATCGGACGGCTTTGTTAGTTCACTTGACCAAATATGAAGATAAAAAAGAACGAGAAACTCTTGGGGGACAGCTTCTCGTTCTTTTTTATAAAGGATGAAATTAGAGAAAAACTTTAAAGAAAGCGTGTTGTTATGATGTATCCGCTCTTTCTATGTCTTTATTATAGCATATGATAGCCCGGGAATCAAATATATAATTTTTATCAGCGTATATGTGGAGCATATTTATTGCTTATATCAATTAATTAAATACGCTGATATGTTTATCATATACCCGATGTAAAAAATACCGCGGGAGCTGAGCTCCTGCGGTATCCGTTTCAATAAGCCTCTTTTATAGCTGATTTCGCCTTCGTAACTATGGTTTTATCGTTTTCGTATGAGAGTATGTTCGAGGCATAGGAGATGTCGACCCAGCGCACCTCGGCTATCTCGTCCTCCTGCGGATGAAAGTCGACGTTGCGTGCCTTCGCAAGGAAATAGACAACTACCTTCATCGTGTCCTTCTTCGGGGAATAGGTGACGGTCTCACGGAAGGTCGGGTCGATGATGACATCGATGTCTGTCTCTTCCTTTATCTCGCGCATAGCGGTCTCGACCTCGGTCTCGCCTGCTTCTACGTGTCCCTTCGGGAACGACCAGTGACCGCTGTTGATATGCTTGATGAGCAGTATCTCGGTGTTGCCGTGGTATTTACGATAAACAATAGCTCCGCATGATTTTTCGTGAAGCATATCCTGTCCTTTCTTGCCCTCGGGCATAGTACGGAGCCGTTTGCCGCATACGCAGCTGCGCTCCATTTGGTGTTGTTTATATTATAACACAGTATTGTGAAAAAAGCAACAGGCGGAGAGAATTTTTTAGTCTGCCCCGTCAATAATTCCTCCTAAACTATTGCAAAACGTGAAAAAATGTAGTATAATATTTAGGATATTATAATCGGGGAGTATGGCTATTGCTCCCTGAGAAATAAAAGGAGGAACAACATTGGCTAAGACAAAGTCTGTCAGCAAGCCGCCGGCAAATGCGGTGAAATATCCCGTAAAGCCGCCGGAGTATGTGAAATTCAGATTCATTTACGTCATCGCGGCATTCCTTATCCCTGCGCTTCTGACACTTCTCGCTTACGCGCTCTTCGGAGTTTATCCCTTCGGCGAACGCTCTGTGCTGACCCTCGACCTGAACGGTCAGTACGTTTACTATTTTGAAAACATACGCGATGCCTTCTGGAGCGGAAGAAGTCCGCTATACAGCTGGGCACGAAATCTTTCGGGAGGCTATCAGGGCGTTATAGGCTACTACCTCGCAAGCCCGTTCACCTTCATCGTCATACTTCTTCCGAGAAAGATGATAGTGGAAAGCCTTATGATAATGCAGCTCTGCAAGGTCGGAGCGTGCGGTGCTTCGTTCTGTATCTACGCACAGAAGTCAAAGAACGTAAAGCCCATCCCTTCTGTGCTGTTCGCGACAATGTATGCCCTTATGGCTTATGTTTCGATACAGCTCATCGACCCGATGTGGGTCGACGGACCTATCTTCCTGCCCCTGATAATCCTCGGTCTTGAGTACCTTGTCGATGACGGCAGAAAGATAAACTTCATCATACCTACAGCGCTGATGTTCATTGCAAACTTCTACATCGGCTTTATGATAGCCATTTTCGTAGGTATCTACTTCGTTTACTACCTCTTCTTCGGAACAAAGAGAAAGTACGATCTGAAGGGGTATGCAACGGTCATCGGCAGAATGGCACTTGCTACAGGTGTTGTAATGCTGTGCAGCTATATTATGATAGTGCCGGTATACAATGCGCTCGCGCTCGGTAAGTTCGACTTCTCAAAGCCGGACTACAGCCTCCGCACGATGTTCAATCCGCTCGAGCTCCTCGCTACTTTCCTGCCGAACCAGTATTACTCCGTCAACGTTGACGAGGGCACAAGAATGTACGGCAGACCTGAGGTATACTGCGGCGTGCTCAGCTTCGTGCTCGCTCCGCTCTACTTCTTCAACAAGAATATCAAGAAGAACCGCAAGATAGGCTATGGTCTGCTGCTGTTCGTGATGTTCTTCAGTATGTGGATAAAGCCCCTGAATATGATGTGGCACGGCGGTCAGGACCCGAACTGGCTCCCCTACAGATATTCGTTCCTCGTATCATTCATCGTTGTTTCGATGGCGGCAGAGACATTCTCCAATCTCGAGGGCTACAAGCTCAGCATCGGTCTTCCTGCCGGAGTATTTGGTGTGCTGGCTGCGCTGATATTCGTCTTTGACGCAGTTATGCCCAACTTCAACTACAACGAGGAGAGATACCAGTACGTTGCAAAGGTCCCCTACACCACTGATATGACCATCAACGGTCAGCAGGTAAAGCACCTCTGGCTGGGAACACTTGCTTTCGGTGCGGCACTTGCGGCGATATATCTCACCTTCGCTTACTTCTACAGCCACGCCAAGAACAAGAAGACACGAAACCTTATCTCGCTCGGACTTGCTGTTTTCGTTATCTTCGAGGCTGGCTACAACGTATACGACACTATCCTCAAGATAGACAAGGAGGTATACTACTCCTCCAAGAAGTCGTATGCGGCAATAATGGACGCTCCCAACGTTGCAAAGCAGCTCAGGGACTACGATGACGGCTTCTACCGCACCGAGAAGACATTCTTCCGTAACGTAAACGATAATCAGGCTTACGGTTTCAAGGGCATCTCGCATTCGAGCTCGGTAATGAATACAAGAGCGATCAACTTCATTGAGACTCTCGGCTATACCACCAAGAGCTACGAGACAAGATACGACGGAAACACTCCAATTGCCGACTCCCTGCTCGGTATCAAGTATGTACTCAATGACCCTGCAAGGAACCACGCGGACGGCAAGTCTCTGCTCAGCCCTTACTATAACAAGGTATACACGAGCACATATAACAACGAGAACGGCGAGGCTACTCTCGAAGTATACGAGAACCCCGATGCGCTCCCGATAGGCTTTATGGCTGATGATGATATCCTCCGCCTCAGCTTCCTCGGAAACGACAACCCGTTCAACAGTATGAACAACTTCCTCAGCTCTCTCACAGGCAATACTCCCGATTACACCGGTGCTCTCGAGCCGAAGCAGTATTTCTGGCGCATAGCTGAGAATCCCGAGGTAGAGCTCAATGAGTGCTGGGAGTCCAACTATAACGGTCAGCACTGCTACAACGCGAACGCAGGCGCTGTTGACCCGACTGTAAGAGTCCACATCACAACTCAGAGCGACGACGCTCTCTATATGTTCCTCAAGTCGGACAACCCCAAGAAGTGCAACCTCTGGGTATCCTCCACCAAGAACGAGGACGGTCAGTTCGACGATTTCAAGGGCTTCGGTCAGTATTACGACGGCTACGATTATTCTATCGTGAACCTCGGTACATATCCTGCCGGAACTGAGCTTGAGATACGTATGACTATCCTTCAGCAGGACAAGACCGGCAACAACGAGTACATCATGGTAAAGGACTACCAGTTCTACCATTTCGATTACGACGCCTTCCACGAGGATATACTCGCTCTCAAGGAGAGCCCGCTCAATCTTGACCTCGAAAAGACCAAGGACAATTACCTCTTCGGTACAGTCGATGCAAAGGCTGGTCAGCTCCTCTACACATCTATCCCCTACGAGCCGGGCTGGACTATCAAGGTCGACGGCAAGAAGCTCAAGGAGAAATTCACCGAGACTATCAACGATAACGGCGCAAGCATCATGGTGAACGATACAGCCGGCGAGACCGGCGAGTACGTTGTGCTCAACGCTCTCATCGGTCTGAGACTGCCTGAGGGTCACCACACTATCACGATGAAGTATTCGCCTCCCGGATTCAGGACAGGCGTTGTGTTCCTCTTCTTAGGTATCGCTGCTTGTATCCTGTTCTTCATCACCGACAGGAAGAACAACATCATTATGGTGCAGGAGCGCGCGAACCGTGAGATGCGCAGAAAGGGAATTGATCCCGCTGAGGCAGAAGCACAGTCCGTTCCGGTATCAAAGATAATCAAGTCCAAGGGCGCGGTTGCCGAGAAGGTATACAAGTCCGAGGAGGAGAAGAAGAAGGAAGCTGCCGCAAAGAAGCAGGTGAAGCTCGAAAAGGCTGCGGAGAAGGCAGAGGAGGCGGTTGAAGAAGCTGCTGAAAATGTCACAGATGCAGTTGAGGAGGCTGAGGACGCGGTATCGGACGCTGTCGAGACAGCAGAGGATGTCGCAGAGGAAGCTGCTGATGAAGTGAAGGAGACCGCTGAAAAGGCTGCTGAAACAGTCAGAAAGGCTGCTCCCGCACAGAACAGACCCAAGAAAAAGAAAAAGGGCGGCAAAAAGAATAAGTAACTGAAAGATCCCTGTACGATGATTCGTACAGGGATCTTTTGCTGCAAGGCTTTCCGGAACGGAGGTATATCGCCGCGCACCCTTGCTATTTAAACTATTATATGCTATTTCATTAGTCATGTTGAACCACATCGACCGACTAGGACAGAGATATACCGAAATGTCCATATAATCGGCACAAATTGCAGTGCGGAGTGAGAAAAGCCCGAAGCAGCGCAAACTTCAAAAATCATCAAAATCGTCCCATCTTGGTAGAATGACGGTAGAATGACTGCATTTACTGAGCTGGTAGAAAACCGAATAAGCCGGTAGAAAGCCTGTTGACAAGGATAGCGGATAGTGTTTCGTATTGAAGCGCTGTCCGCTATTTTTATGCCCGAAAATTGAATATGTGTACGACGCTTCTCAGCAATGAGGAGCGTTTTTTTATTTCTGATGATTGTCAAGGAGGTCTTTCTATGCTTACGCCTAACAAAATCGAACTCTTGAATTATGGTCTGTCCGAACAGGCTGAGGTGATCCTGACGAAGATGCTCAACAAGAGAGCACTCGATTAACCTGAACCGCCTTGAAGCTGCACTCTACAACATTGATGGCAGGATCGAGCGTACACAGGACAGCCTTGCGAAGCTCAGAATTGATCACACCGAGGCGCAGAAGATTGTAGCAGAGCCGTTTCCGCAGCAGGCAGAGCTTGACAGCAAGGAGGACAGGCTGAAAGTCCTGACCGATGAGCTGAATCAGGCTGCTAAGGACACAGTATAAGGTTGGCTCAAATTCCAGCTATCTGACACCTGAGAAATTGGAATTACTCAATAAGATCGGCATGATCTGGGATGTGTTTGATTTCGCATTTGAACGAAATTACCATGCCTGTGTAGCGTATTTCAAGCAGCATGGAGATCTGAACTGTCGGGCGGATTATGTATCTGAGGATGGCATAAAGATCGGCTTATGGCTGAATGCGCTGCGGCAAAGTCGAAAGAACAACAAGCTCACACTTACAGATGAACAAATCAGACTGCTTGATGCGATTGGTATGCAGTGGCTTAATAAGTACGAAACTGCGTGGAATCAGGCTTATGGAGAGTTGTGCCGCTATTATCAGGAACACGGTCATACAGATATTCCGGCAGCCTACAGGCAGAATGGAATCGGTCTTGGTAAGTGGATCAGGCGGCAAAGAGAGCAGTATCATAAGGGAAAACTGTCAGCAGAGCAGATCGCTCAGCTTGAACAGATCGGTGTGTCCTTTGATATGATTGATACATGGGAAGAAAAGTTCCTGCTGGCACAAGCCTATTATAACGAAAACGGCAGCCTGAAAATCCCACCGGATTATGTTATAAATGGTGTTTGGCTGAATAAATGGCTGAATGAACAGAAATTGATCGGTGAGGGTAAGCGAAAGAAGAAGCTGACTGCCGAACAGCGGGAAAAGCTCGAATCCATAGGTCTTGTATTCGGAGAAGTGACGGTTGATCGAATCTGGGAGGAAAGGTATAGCGAGGCAAAAAGCTATTACGAAGCACATGGTGATCTGAACATACCGTCCGATTATCAAGACTGTCAGGGGAAAAAGCTAAAGAGATGGCTTACCAGACAGAAAAAATGCTTTCAGGATGGACTGATGTCGAAGGATAAGATTCGGAAGCTCGAAGCAATCGGCATGGATTTCAGTTCCAGAAAACAGTCTGCGTTTGAAAATGGGTACGCTCATCTGAAAGACTATGTAGCTGAACATGGCGATGCAGATGTTAGTATCAAATATGTTTGTGCCGACGGTTTTCGGCTTGGTATTTGGGTAGTAAACCACCGCAGGTTAAAGAACAAATTGTCAAATCAGGAAGTCGTTCTGCTGGATGCGCTTGGAATGATCTGGAATGTACCGGAGTATCAGTGGAGACAGATGTATCAATGTGCGGAGGAATACTACAAAACACACGGT
>Ga0326512_10001031_pt1 | contig 22618 bp, 23 predicted proteins | sample 1_2617_0518_D_FD_203652 | JGI IMG/M metagenome (GOLD analysis project Ga0326512, IMG submission 203652) | Bovine rumen microbial communities from UC Davis, California, United States - 1_2617_0518 | ecosystem: Host-associated > Mammals > Digestive system > Stomach > Rumen | place: USA... | reverse complement strand
GTGCCGCTATTGACGAATCGCAGACGCTGCATCGAGGGGAAAGCCTCGCGTACACTTTCGGCCAGCCGCGTCTCGGCCTCTGTAGGTATGCCGTAGCTGGAGCCTCGCTGAATGGCCTCTATGGCACGTCGGCTGACTGCCGGATTGTTGTGACCTAAGATGAAGACACCCCACGACATACAGAAGTCGATGAAGACATTTCCGTCGATGTCAGTCAGGTATGCACGATTGGCATCCGCGATGAATAGCGGTGTGGTGCCCACACTGCGCAGCGCACGTACAGGACTGTTGACGCCACCTGGGATGACCCGTGTGGCCCGCTCGAAGGCGGCTGCTGATAATGTTCGTTGATTTATGCCCATCGCTGCTGATATTCTTTAGCGTAATACGTAATGATATATTGTGCTCCGGCACGTTTGATGGCAATGAGGCTCTCATAGACCACGCGCTGCTCGTCGAGATAGCCTGCATTGGCGGCTGCCTTCAACATAGCGTACTCGCCGCTGACCTGATAGGCCACCATCGGCACCTTCGGGAATCGCTCCACGGCACGGGCAATCATGTCGAGATAAGGCAGGGCAGGTTTTACCATCGTCCAGTCGGCTCCTTCCTCCAGGTCGGCCTCAATCTCTTCAAGTCCCTGGTCGTGCGTGCGATAGTCCATCTGGTAGGTCTTGCGGTCGCCGAATGCTGGGGCAGAATCGGCGGCATCGCGGAAGGGACCGTAGAAGGCCGAGGCATACTTGGCGGAATAGGCCAACACCTTGGTCTTGTCAGCAAAGCCAGTCTCGCGGAGTCTTTGTTTGATGGCTTCAACCTGACCGTCCATCATGGCCGAAGGCGCCACGAAGTCGGCACCCGCCTTGGCATGCTGATAGGCCATTTCGGCCAGCAGAGGTAGTGTCGTGTCGTTGTCTACGTCGTGATGGTGCAGTAGTCCGCAATGACCATGGCTGGTGTACTCGCACAGGCAGACGTCGGTCATCACAATGGTCTCGGGCGAGGCCTGCTTGATGGCTCTCACAGCACGCGAGATGAGGTTGTCGTCAGCGTATGCAGCCGTGCCGCGCTCATCCTTCACGTCGTCACCGACGACGCCAAAGAGTAGCACCTTGTCGATGCCAAGTGCCTTGACCTCCTGTACGTCCTTGACCAGCGTATCGATGCTGTAACGGTTGATACCCGGCATCGTGGGAATTGGCTCCACGACACCCTCTCCCTCTACCACGAAATAAGGGTAGATAAAGTCCTGGACACTGACGGCCACGTCGGCATACCTATCCCGTGTGGCCTGGTCCGTTCTGAATGTTCTGAATCTTTTCATTTTGTCGGCTTTTTAAATGTTGTGCGGTGATGCTGCCGCGTGTCACATACTCGATGTGATCGGGCAGATCATTATATGTCTTGATAAAATTATCGATAGTCGAAGGCGATGTGAACACCACGCGCTGGATGTTGTCGAGGTTGACGCGGCGAACGTGATGGGGGTAACGGTTGTTGTAGACGGTGAGCGTCAACACCTGAAACCCCATCTCCCGCAGTCCGTCAGGAATGATGTCGAGGGCAAGGCTGGAACGGGGAATGAGCACCCGTCCGCGAGGCCGACTGCGGAAGTAGTCGATAACTCCGTAGCTGTCGTCTTGTTCCGTCTGTTCAACCTCTACGGCACCTGCTTCCTTCAGAGCTTGTGTGGTGGTGGAACCGATGGAAACGATGCGCCTATTGAAACCGCCCTTCCAGTGTTTTACTGCATAACGGCTGGTGAAAAGCAGGTAGTCATAACTCTTGGCAGCGGGCACCGCATAGCTGACGGGCTCTATTTCAATCAACGGCGTATGGATATAGTCGGGATGAGGGCATACCAGCCCTGTATAGAGCGTCCTGCAAACGGTAGAAGCAGCCTGATGACGAAGCCGGGCCACATCGCCCACCAGTGCGATGACGGGGGTAGGATAATCGGTGCTGCCCAACTGTCCAACAGTCGTCTCAAACGTCTGCTGGTCAGGCAAAGAAACGTTGTGTACCAGGAGTACGGGGGTCGTGGCCGACCATCCCTCCGACAGTAGCGACTCGCGGATGCCGCCGAGACGGCTGCCCCCCATATAGTAAACAATGGTGTCGGTGTCAGGAACAATGGGAGTAGCGGCATGACCGTTAACCAGTGACACGCTGGAACTGATGCCCCGTTGCGTCAGACTGACTTTTGTCGTTGCTGCCAAGGCCGAGGCTGTGGTGATGCCGGGAATGACAGATACGCTAACCAGATTGCTTTCCAGGTATTCTATTTCCTCACCAGCATGGCCGAAAACCATCGGATCGCCACCTTTCAGACGAACGACCTGCTGCCCCTCTCGTGCCGCATTGAGCAACAGCTTGTTGATGGCCGTCTGCTCAGCATGATGCTGGCCGCTTCGCTTGCCTACATAAAATTTCTCGGCACTCAGGTTGTCAAGATATGCCTTGTCAATCAAGTCATCGTAGAAGATGATATCAGCCTGCTCCAGTGCCTTCACAGCCTTCACAGTAAGCAGCTCTGGGTCACCGGGGCCGAAGCCCACCAGTGTGACATGCCCCTGACGATGCAGCACGTCATCGCGCTCGAAGAGCGCTTTCAGGTCGGTACGTCCTTTAAGGGTTGTTATGGCCAGATAGCCTTGCAGGGGATGGGTCTCGAAGGGCAGTACTTCACTTATTTCGTCTTCCAACCCCAGTCGTTTCAAGGCACAGGTGGCTACGATGGCGGCATCAATCTCGCCGTCGCGCACTTGGCGGACGCGCTCCTCAATGCAGCCACGGATGCCCACGATTGTCAAGTCCGGGCGCAAGTCCAGCAGCTCACGACGGCGCATAGGCGAACTGGTGCCTACGCGGCTGCATGCGGGCAACTGGTTTAACGTCAGGTGGTCACGACTCACCAGAGAATCACTTTGGTCGAAGGGTGGAAACAGCGCCACGACCTCCAGTCGCTCGTCCAACGGATAAGGTAAGTCCTTGGCCGAATGAACGGCAATATCAGCACGTCCGTCGATAAGTGCCTCGTCCAGTTCGCGGGTGAACATATCGGCGGGTGCTTCGCCATTGAGCAATGAGATCTGCTGGTGACGGTCACCATACGACGACAGCGTCTCCAGCCGATAATCTACGTCTGGAAAACGTGCCATTACCTCCTGCACTTGCAGCTGTGAGAGGCGGCTCTGTCGTGCTATGACCCGAATACTCATACCGCTCGCTTCAGATATTGTCTGCGCCGGCGCAGGATGTCCTGTAGCTCGGCTATTTCTTCTTCAATAATCGCCTCTGCCCGCACCACTTCACTCTTGCGCACAGAGATGTTTTCACGGACACGTCGCTCCACGTCGCTGAGGTTATAAAGCCTTACGTTTGGCAGACGGCCTATACTGGGGTCGATATCTCGTGGGAAAGCCAGGTCGATGGCCAACAGCTTCTTGCCGGCAGGAATATCCGTAGCGTCAATCACCGCATGAGGGGCAGAGGTGGCACTGATGAGGATGTCAGTATCAGCAAGAAACCGTTGCTTGTCATGTAGTTCGAAGACGCTAATGCCCAGCGGATCGGCCAGCTGGTGAGCCTTCATCTGACTGCGGTTGGCGAGGAACACCATCCGTGCCCCTTTGTTTTTCAGGAATTTCAGGATGTCCGACGTCAGTTTGTTGACACCGACAATCGTGATACGGCTTTGGCTCAGGTCAACCTGTTCCTGCTGCAGGATTTCAATGGCAGCCAGAGAGTGGCTGACAGCGCCTTGCGAAATCTCCGTTTCTGTACGGACACGCTTGCCTACCTCCAGAGCGCAGCTGAAGAGTTTGTGCATCTCGGCTGTCAGCCGATACTGGAGCTGAGCCTGCTGGTAACTGTCCTTTACCTGCCCCTGAACAGCCCGTTCACCAATCAGAGCCGATTCCAGTCCTGCCGTTACACGAAACAGATGGCGGGCTACGTCGTCGGGCACATCACCGTCGCCATAGTACAGTTCTACACGGTTGCAGGTCTGGAGCAGCACGGCACCCCGCTCTACGTGCAATCCCTGGAAATAAGCCTCGCGGGCTTCCAACGACGTATTCTGTTGATTAATCGATTTGTATGCTATCATGTTCTATGGCTTCTTTTATTCTGTCTCTTATCCTGATGCTTCGACGGACATCCTTCCCGTCTGACGCAACGCTCACCGTCAGATTGCCGTCACGATAGATGGCGGGTGAGGTGAAGTCACATTCTGCGGGTGAGTCGCATACGCTCGTAAGTATGCCACGCTGTCTGGCCAGCGAATGAATATAGTGGTTCAGTGGGTGGTCGCCCGTACATACGAACAACAGCGTCACGCCGTCCAGGTCGGTTTCCGTAAAGTCACGTTCCTCCCAACGGAACGGCAGGGCCTTGATGCCGTCGCTCACCTCTGGGGCAACGACAGTGACGCGCTCCGTGTACCGACTGAGTATCGATGCCTTGTGCGTAGCCACCCGGCCACCGCCGACAATGAGGATTCGTGCGTCGCTGATGCGTATGTTGATGGGCAGGAACTCCATTCTATTTCTTACCTTTATACCTTTTTACTTTTTTACCTTTTTAATCAGTACTTTCCAGTAGTTGCCGACTTTCTCCGTAGAGAGCACTTCGTGACCCTCTTGCCTGACGCTTCCCGGGACGTTCTGAATAGGCTGTCCGTCGTCCAGCAGGATTTCCAGCAGTTGTCCGCTCTGCAAGCCCGTCAGCGCTATCTTCGTCTTGACGAAATTCATCGGGCAAGCCACTCCCCTGAAGTCTCTCTTCACATCAGCCTGACTGCTACTGCCCTCTGTCTGGGACTGCTCGGCAGGCTGCGGGGCTGCTGCTGTTACCGTCTTAAACTGCAAGGAATCATCCATGTTGGCATACAGCTCATTAACCTTGGCAGCCAGAGCCTCTACCTGCTTTTTGTCTTGCGACAACGGTTCGCCGTGACGGGCTTTCTCCACAACAGCCTTGAAATCAGCCGTCACGATGCCTGCACCGATAAACAGTTCTTCAAAGTTGGCATACACGTCGTCGTCAGTCCTCGGATCGGCACCGCGAGTAACAAGCAGCATCCGCGAAGCCGAGAAGACGATGTCGCGCAACAGTTTCTCTTCATCGGCACCAGGCTGAGTCAACGCTGCCTGTTTCTCCTTGATGGTTGCCTGGTCAAGTTCAATGATGTCGAACAGACCTGCCGAACATTCTGCCTGACCGTGACTGGTCAGCGAGAACACCTCGTCGGCTCCCCAGTCAAAGAAATAGTTCTTGTCCTCGTCGAACGACGGCACCTCCTTATACCGGGCGATGGTCTCCTTGATGACCTTCGTGCCCTCGGTGCGCACAAACGCGTCGTAGCTCTCATACTGGTCTTTCACCTGTAGGTAGTGCCCTAAGTAGTCAACAACGAACGACGGGATGTCCTTGGCTGCCAAATAGCCTAAAGACTCTGCCAGTTCCGTCTTTCCGTTGACGCGTGCCCAGACAGTATAGGCGGGATAGGGATGGTCTTCCACTCGGCCGATGCGTCCACTGAAGCCCAGGTCAGACCAGGCATTCTGTGCGCAGGAATTTGAGCAGCCATTGATATTGATCTTCAGGTCGGGCAGCTGGTCAAGATCCAGCCCGCTCTTCTCCAGTTTGCGGCGAATACCCTTGACCAGACCCTTGGGCAGACAGATGCCCAGACGGCAAGTGTCGGCACCTGTGCAAGAGGTCAGGTTGTTGAGGATGACAGGGAGGTCAAGCGTCAGGCCCAGCCCACGGAAGAACTGATAGACATTAGGCAGATACGCCTCGGGGATGTTACGGAGCTGCATGTTCTGGCGGGGCGTGAAGCGGATGACGTCGTTGCCGAATGGCTCCAGGAAATCGGCTATCTTTCCAAACACCTCAGGTGAGGCATTTCCATGTAGGAAGGGGATGACGACAGAAACCCCCTCGCCGATGGTCTGATGCTTAGCGTAACGCTCTTTCCACTTGATGAAATCATCGCTATCATCTTTGACCGGCGCAAACGACGGCGTCTTATATTCGAATGGCAGCACGGCAGGCTCGAAGTCGAGCGACGCATCTTGGGCGAGTTTGTTATATTCCTCGAAGTACAGTCGCTTGGTTTCCTCCTCGCCGTTCTTATAAAAGATGTAACGTATGCGCGCCTTATGCCTGTTTTTTCTGTTGCCATTCAGGTTAAAGAAGTTCTTGGCAGCCTTGGCGGCACGGAACAGGTCCTTCTCTGGCAGGAAGTCGAACACCTGCCAGCCCTTGTGGGGATTGCTGGCCACCGAACCGCCCAAAAACACCTTAAAACCACGTTTACCGTCCTGAATGACAGGAATCAGACCTAAATCAGCCACTAACGAGAAGTTGGCATCCTCCTCATTCATGTCGAACGCTATCTTCAACTTGCGGGGCATCGACCAGGAATCCTTCTCAGCAATCAGTCGCGTCGTCAGCCCGATGGCGTATGGATAAGGGTCGAACGTCTGACGGTCGCTGATGCCGCCCCATTCGTTGACCAGCATGTTGCGAACGGTATTTCCACCACCGCCCTGCGTGGCCAGACCTTCCTCTTTTAATAACAGAAGGGCTGGTGTGGCATCATCTATATTAACATTGTGAATTTGTACCTCCTGACGGGTTGTAATATGGATATGCGAGCAGTTCACCTTTGCACCGACTTCCGCCACACGCCGCAGCTGTCGAGGCGTAATGAGTCCGCCCGTACAGCGGATGCGCAGCATATAGTGACCGTCCTCTCGCTGTTCGTAGATACCCATTGGCACACGGTTCGACTTCAACTGTGCGCCACTTATTTCACCCTGTTTAAACTGTTCTATGAGCCGTTGATTGTACTGAATGTCTGCTGTCAGACTCTCTGGAATGATATACATAATTACCTGTTTGATTTTCTGGCTGCAAAGGTCGCAATTCCTGCCGACACCCACAATCCCATAAGGAGAGTATTCTGCATGGCAAACCTTTGCGATGTCTATACCCATTTATGGCTATATACGAAAAGAGGGCGTATCATTGTGATACACCCTCCAAATGGCTATTTATATATTTTGATGGTTGATGGCTGTTAGAGAGGATACTCGTCGAAGGCGTAGAGCACGGTGGAGAGGTAGCGCTCGCCAGTGTCGGGCAGCAGCACCACAATCTTCTTGCCCTTGTTCTCAGGACGCTTGGCGACCTCGATGGCGGCATAGAGGGCGGCGCCTGAAGAGATGCCTACCAGCAGACCTTCTGACTGGGCCACCTCGCGACCTGCACGGATGGCGGAATCGTTCTCAACATCGAACACCTCGTCGATGACGTCGGCATCGTAGGTCTTGGGCACGAAGCCGGCACCGATGCCCTGAATCTTGTGAGGACCGCTCTGGCCGCCGTTTAAGACCGGTGAGGACTTTGGCTCCACGGCGATGATCTTCACGTTGGGGTTCTGCTCCTTCAGGTACTTGCCTGCACCGCTGATGGTGCCGCCGGTGCCTACACCTGCGACGAAGATGTCAACCTTGCCGTCGGTGTCAGCCCAGATTTCAGGACCCGTGGTGGCATAGTGCTTGGCGGGGTTGGCTGCGTTTTCGAACTGCTGCAGGATGACGGCTCCGGGGATGCTGTTGCGTAGTTCCTCGGCAGCGCGGATGGCACCTGGCATGCCGTCCTTGCCAGAGGTGAGGCGCACCTCGGCACCGTAGGCCTTCACGAGGTTACGACGCTCCACGCTCATGGTCTCGGGCATGGTAAGGATAAGACGGTAGCCCTTGACGGCTGATACCAGTGCCAGTCCCACGCCTGTATTTCCGCTGGTGGGCTCGATGATGGTGGCACCGGGCTTCAGGATGCCCTTCTGCTCGGCATCCTCAATCATCGCCAGTGCGATACGGTCCTTCACGCTGCCGCCGGGATTGAAAAACTCTACTTTGGCTATCACTGGGGTCTCAAGACCCTTTTCCTGTGAGTATTTGTTGAGCTCAAGAAGTGGAGTTTTGCCGATGAGCTCTGTCAGCTGTTTTGCAATCTTTGCCATAATACTTATATTTTATTGATAATTTGTCTGAGAAAGCGATGCGCCGCGCACAGGAACTTTAACCGACAAATGTCCTGGTGGACGCATCGCGGGTAAACCGGTTTAGAGGTGTATCTCTTTATCCACCACCTCGCTGTTCAGAATCTTGAAGGAGTTGAGTTTCGGTTCTCCGTCGAGCAGCGAGAGGATGGCGTAGCGGATGGTAGGGTCGTTGGCCAGACGCAGGTCTTCCTGTGAAGGGCGCGAGGGGGATGCTGGGTGCGAGTGCCAGTTGGCGAGGATCTTCAGGCCGTGCTCGCGGGCATAGCGCAGGGCGGCAAACTGGTCCTTCGGTGCAAAGGAGAAATGCTCCGACGAGTGGTCAATGTTCTCCATCCAGTAGTTCTCGGTAACGTTGTCGTCCGTCCCCAAGAGATAACCGCACGACTCATCCGGTGCATCCTTCTCAGCCTGGGCTATCAGTTCATCTATGATGTTCTGTGGAATCTTCATTTTAATGCTGTTTGAGGTCGCATGCGGGCTGTTCGTAATCAATCAGATGGTCGATGGTGGGATGTTCGCCACAGATGGCACACGACGGACGCTGCTTCACGTTGATGGTACGGAACTGCATGGTCTTGGCATCGAAGGTCAGCAGACGGTTGGTCAGCAACTCGCCGATACCCGTAAAGTACTTCAGTGTCTCGGCAGCCTGAATGGTACCCAGCATACCTGCAATGGCACCCAGTACGCCTGCCTGCGAACAGGTTGGTACGGCTCCAACGGGAGGCGGCTCCTTAAAGAAGCAACGATAACAGGCTGTGCCTGGCAGATGGGTAAAGGTCTGTCCGTTGAAGCGCAGAATGCCACCATGCGAGAACGGTTTGCCTGCCATCACGCAAGCATCATTGATGAGGAACTTCACGGGGAAGTTGTCGGTACCGTCCACAATGAAGTCGTATTCCTTAATGATGTCCAGCGCATTCGACGAGTCGAGGAACTCGTAGTAGGTATCCACCTGCACATCGGGGTTGATGGCCTTGATCTTCTCCTCGGCACTCTTTACTTTTGGCACACCCACGTCCTTGGTAAAGTGGATGACCTGTCGCTGCAAGTTGCTCAGATCCACCACATCCGCATCCACGATGCCGATGCGTCCGATGCCAGCTGCCGCCAGATAGAGGCTCACGGGAGCCCCCAAGCCACCGGCACCCACCACGAGCACGCGTGCGTTCATTATCTTCTCTTGTCCCTCGACGCCCACATCCTGCAACAAGATATGTCGCGAGTATCGCTGTATCTGTTCTTCAGAAAAATCTATCATAACTCTTCACTTTAAGCGGTAGCAAATTTTTCACTTTTCACTCTTCACTTTTCACTTAAAAGTGCCTCCTCCCATGAAGTATAAGAAATCCACTTTGTCGCCCTCTTTCAGCTGGATTGTTTCCCAGTCCTCGCGCTCGGCAAACTCCTCGTTCACCTGCACGCTGACCATATCCGGCTGCTGTACGTCACTCTGCTTAATCAGTTCGCTTACGTTGAGCGGCAGATTCACTTCCTGCGCGTCTCCATTTACATAAATCTTTGCCATAATTCTGTCGGTTTAAAATCACGGTGCAAAGTTACGCTGTTTTCACGAATGCTGCAATCCCAAATGGTAGGTAATTCATATACCTATTATTAGGTATGCAAAATGCCATAATATAGTTATTGTGAGAATGGGAAAAACCCGCTAACTTTGCACCCAAAGTTTTAAACCGACAAAAAAATATTGATTCTTATGGGACAGATTGCAAAGAGTCTGATAGACTTAATCGGCAACACGCCGCTGGTGGAGCTTTCGGGAACGGAGGCTGAACTGAAACTGAATGCTCGCGTAATAGCGAAGCTGGAGTACTTGAACCCGCTACGCTCTGTGAAGGACCGCACAGCACTGGCTATGATAGAACGGGCTGAGCGCAAAGGACTGATAGATGCGAAAACGACGATTATCGAGCCGACGAGCGGAAACACGGGTATCGGACTGGCCTATATCGCCGCCATCCGAGGCTATCGGCTGATCCTGACGATGCCCGATGCTATGTCGGTAGAGCGGCGCATGCTGCTGAAGTCGCTGGGTGCCACCTTAGTATTAACGCCCGCACACGAGGGCATGGCCGGATCTATCCGCAAGGCAAAGGAACTGGCAGAGGAAATTGGCAACGCCTATATCCCGCAACAATTTGAGAACCCTGCCAACCCAGAGGTTCACCGCCGGACAACTGCCGAGGAAATCATCCGTGACACAGACGGGAAAGTGGACTTCTTCGTAGCCGGCATCGGTACGGGTGGTACGATTACAGGCGTGGGTCAGACGCTAAAGCAGCATAACCCCAAAGTGAAGATTGTGGGTGTAGAGCCTTACACGTCGTCAGTACTCTCGGGCGAGCGTCCGGGACCGCATAAGATTCAGGGTATCGGTGCAGGATTCCAACCGAAAGTGCTCGATACGAATGTCTATGACGAACTGCTGCGCATCAAGGACGACGAGGCCTTTGCCATAGGACGGCTGCTGGCCCTGCGCGACGGCATCCTGACGGGTGTCTCCAGCGGTGCTGCTGCCGCCGCTGCCATCAAACTGGCACGTCGCCCTGAGAATGAAGGGAAGAACATCGTTGTGCTGTTGCCCGATACGGGTGAACGATACCTGAGTACACAACTGTTTAACCACGAAGGATGACGATTATGGCAGAGCAGAAGAAACTGAGCATCATCGCCTTCAGTGGCGATTTCGACAAGCTGACGGCAGTATTTACATTAGGTACGGGCGCGGCAGCAGTAGGTTATGAGGTCAACATCTTCTTCACGTTCTGGGGACTCGACGCCATCAAGCAGAAGCAAGGACGTTCGTTCACAGGCGGCAACTGGCTCACCAAGATCTTCGGATTCATGATGGGCGGCTTGAAAGTGACACCTACCACGCGATTCAACTTCCTTGGCGCAGGACCGAAGATCTTCCGCTATCTGATGAAGAAGAACAACGTGGCAACACTGGAAGAACTGGTAGAGGCCGCCAAGGCATTAGGTATTAATATGTACGCCTGCGAGATGGCAATGCACGTGCTGGGCCTGAAGAAGGAGGACTTCATTCCTGAGGTAAAGGATGTGCTTGGCGTGGCATCGTTCCTGAAACTATCCGATGGTGGACAAACGCTGTTCATCTAATGCATAATTCATAATTATTTAAACCGACAATTATGGCAACAAAAGTATTGGACATCACGAAGGAACACTGCCCGATGACCTTTGTGAAGACGAAAATCGAGCTCTCGAAGCTCAACGAGGGCGACATCTTGGAAGTGCTACTCGCAGAAGGCGAGCCTCTCGACAATGTTCCACGTAACGCGAAGGAACAGGGATATAACGTTCTCTCGGTTGAATACGTAGAGGGAACAACTCACCGAGTGACTATCAAAAAGTAATCATGATAAAGTTTAACATTTAAAAGTAAAACAACTATGGCAGAATCAAATCTTCAGCGCAGTGTGACCACTGCTACCGCCAGAAGACTGGCGACCACCACCAAGACCGCCCCGCAGATGGGCAGTATCACACCGAGACTCCTCCTGAAACTGTTGCCCTGGGTACAGGTGTCAGGCGGTACCTTCCGCGTGAACCGCACAAAGGTTGAGCTACGCAAGAGCGAGCGACTGCCTATTCAATATCTTGACGGTGTACCGTCGTTCTCGGCAAAAAGCCTGAAGGCCATTCCTCTGTTCTCAGAGTTCGACGACGAGATCGTGAACCGTCTGGCACGTAGCTTCGAGACCGTTGAGGTGGAATTGGGCAAACTCTTTGTGGAAGAAGGTAAAGACAAGCAGAAGTTCTTCATCATAGCCAGCGGACAGGCTGAGGTCATCAGCAAGGGTCCTCACGGCGAGGAACTGCGTATTGCCCTGCTGGGTGACGGCGAATTCTTTGGCGAGGCCGACCTGCTGGACGATGCAGAGTCGACTGTCAGTGTCCGTGCCGTGACACCGACGGTGTTCCTCGGTCTGAAGCTGAAGGAACTGGAAAAGTTTATCAAGGAGGTGCCCGACTTCCGTGAGACCTTCAACAAGGCCGTTGACAAGCAGTTGCGCCTGAAGGCTACGGTGAACGACCACGGCGAGAAGCACATCGACCTGGTGAGTGGTCACGAGGAGGACAATATCATTCCTGAAACCTACATCGACTACGAGGAAAATCCCACGGAGTATAGTCTCAACACGCTGCAGACGGTTGTCCGTGTGCATACCCGCGTTAGCGACCTCTATAACAACCCCTACAACCAGTTGGAGGAGCAGTTGCGTCTCTCCATTGAGAGCATCAAGGAGCGTCAGGAGTGGGAACTCATCAATAATCAACAGTTCGGCTTGCTGGCCGCTGTTAATCCCGCCTATCGCATCTCGGCACGCTATGGCACACCGACTCCCGATGATCTCGACGAACTGCTGTCATTGGTATGGAAGGAGCCTGCATTCTTCGTGGCTCATCCACGTGCCATCGCCGCCTTTGAGCGTGAGTGTACATGGCGTGGTGTACCCCCTGTGACCACCGACCTGTTTGGAACGAAGGTCATTTTGTGGCGCGGCGTGCCCCTGATTCCTTCGGACAAGGTAGAGGTGGAAGGTCAGTACCTGACTGGTCGTGGCGTAGGAACGACGAAGATTATCCTTGTGCGTACTGGCGAGCAGAACCAGGGTGTGATTGGATTGCATCAGAGCGGTATCCCCGGCGAGATTGCTCCGTCGCTGTCAGCCCGTCTGATGGGTCTCGACAAGTTCGGTGTGGCTTCTTACTTGCTCACCAAGTACTTCTCGTTAGCTGCCCTCACCGACGATGCCATCGCAGTGTTGGAGAATGTGGAGGTAGGCTACTATCACGATTATCAGCATAGGAATCTAGTAGAGAAATAATGATAGATATTCAGAATATTAACGGTTACGGCATCGAGGATCCAGGCTTTGCGCTGCTTCAGGAAGCCGCCAAAAGATTCAGTCCCGAAGAGGCTGGAGAAGTTCATCAGAGTGTGCTGCCTGATGAGACGCTCCACCTCGAGGAACTGGAGGCGGGATTCAAACAACTGCTGGCTGGTGGAAACGGCTATGCTGACCTGCCGTACATCGGTGACGCTGATCTCGCGCAGCCCAATCCAGCCCATTCTGGGGAGGGTGCAGGTGCGGCGGCTCTCGTGCCTCAGGATAACGGCTTCGGCATCGGAATTCCTGAGACAAAGAAGTTGCGCGAGCTGAACTACGAGGAGGTGGACACGCTGAACTCGGAGGAAATCAAGAAGGACTTCCCCGTGCTGAATCAGCAGGTGAACGGCCACGACCTCGTATGGCTCGACAACGGTGCCACAACGCAGAAGCCCATTCAGGTCATCGACAAGATCAGCCACTATTACAAGACCTACAACTCGAACATCCACCGCGGTGCTCACACATTGGCAGCCCGTGCTACGGATGCCTACGAGGAGGCCCGCGAAAAGGTGCAGCGTTTCATCAACGCCGCCACCAGCGAGGAGATCATCTTCGTTCGCGGCACTACCGAGGGTATCAACCTTGTGGCACAGACCTACGGACGGCAATACCTGACGCCAGGTGATGAAGTCATCGTCTCAGAGCTTGACCATCACGCCAACATCGTACCTTGGCAGCAGGTGGCCCACGAGAAGGGTGCTACGCTGAAGGCTATCCCCACGGACAAGAACGGCGATCTGATTCTCTCTGAGTTCGAGCGTATCATCACGCCTCGCACCCGCTTTGTCAGCGTGGGGCATGTGAACAACACGTTCGGCACTATCAACGATGTGAAGCGTATCATCGACATCGCCCACTCGCACAACATCCCCGTGCTGATTGACGGTGCACAGTCCATCGCTCACACGCCTGTGGATGTGCAGCAGTTAGGCGCCGACTTCTTTGTCTTCTCTGGTCATAAGATCTACGGCCCCAACGGCATCGGTGTGGTGTATGGTCGTAAGGACCTGCTCGACAAGATGCAGCCCTGGCAGGGTGGTGGCAACATGATTAAGGATGTGACCATCGAGCGTACGGAGTACAATGTGCCGCCTGCACGCTTCGAGGCTGGTACGCCCAACGTGGCCGATGCCATCGGACTGGGTGCAGCCCTCGACTATGTGAGTCATCTCGGCATCCGCAACATCGAGGCGCATGAGCACAAACTCACCGAGTATGCCCGTGAGCAACTCGCTCAGATTCCAGGCCTCACGCTCATTGGCAATCCCAAGAACCGCGTCAGCGTCGTGAGCTTCGTGCTCGACGGCATCCCCGTTCCCGAAACAGGTACGTTATTAGATAAGGAGGGCATCGCGGTGCGTGCTGGTCACCACTGCGCTCAGCCCGCCCTCCGAGCCCTCGGCTACGAGATGAGCGTCCGTCCCACCTTCGCCCTCTACAACACCCGCGAGGATGTGGATAAACTCGTGATTGCGATTAAGAAAATTATTGCAAGCAGATGATTGTTTTCTAACTGTTATGACAGAAGGAGTTTTCTTCTTCTGTCATAACGAGAAAACATCTATGAATTGAATTCATGCAATACGAAACGAAAGTATTAACCACAAAGTATCAGAAACCTGACGCATACGGGGCCCTCTCGATGCCGGTGTATTACACGGCGGCATTCGAGTTCCCCGATGCCAAGGCGATGAGCGATGCCTTCTGCGGTCGCTCGATGGCACCGTCGTATGCCCGTATCGCCAACCCCACGGTCACTTATTTAGAGGAGCGCGTCAGGCAGATAACAGGCGCACAGAGTGTGACGGCGCTGAATACGGGTATGGCGGCTATCCACTATGCCCTGACAGCGGTAAGTGCGGCAGGCCTGAACATCGTGGCCTCGAAGCACTTGTTTGGCAACAGCGTCTCGCTGATACGCGATACGTTGGGCAGTTTTGGTGTGGAGCCGCGATTCGTCGATTTCACGAAACCCGAGGAAGTGGAGGCGCAGATTGACAACAAGACCGCAGCCTTGTTCTTCGAGATTATTACCAATCCGCAGTTGTTCGTGGCCGACATCAAGGCGCTGTCGGAGATTGCCCATAAAAAGGGCGTGCCTCTGATTGCCGATACCACCATCGTACCATTCACCAACTACCACGCGAATGAGTTCGGAGTCGATATCGAGGTAGTCAGCAGCACAAAGTACATCTCTGGAGGAGGTACGGGTCTTGGTGGTCTGCTCATCGACTACGGACACTATGACTGGTCGCAACACCCGTCGCCCGTCCTACAAGCCCGCACCAAGCGTGTTGGCAAGAAACTGGCATTTACGGCTCGTGTAAAGACAGAACTGGTGACGAATCTCGGTTCGCTGATGACACCGCAGGCCGCTTATATGGAAACGCTGGGTCTCGACACACTCGACATCCGTTTCCGTCGTCAGGCAGAGACCACGCTGTGGCTCGCCAAGCAATGTCAGGCGCTACCGGAAATCAAACGCGTGAATTATACGGGTCTGAAGGATAATCCTTTCCATGAGTTGTCTGAGAAGCAATTCGGGCCATTACCTGGTGCCGTCTTTACCATCGACCTCGAATCGAAGGAAGCAGCCTGGGCGTTCATCGACAAACTTCAGATTATCCGTCGCGCCACGAATCTCTTCGATCGCAAGTCGTTGGCCATTCATCCCGCCTCGACCATCTTCGGTCTTTTCACCCCCGAACAATGCGCTGAGATGTCCGTCCTAGATACCACCATCCGCCTCAGCATCGGTCTCGAAGCCGGCGAAGACCTGCTGGAGGATATTATGCAGGCGCTGGTCTAAATATAAAACTCACTCGGATCAACCCATCCCGCTCTAATTGCGTATTTCACTGCTTCGTGTGCTGTGTTGACACCCAGTTTGTGAAAAATGTTCTTGCGGTGTGTATTAATGGTGTGAATACTGGAGAAACGCTCGGCAGCGATTTCCTTTGTGGTCTTTCCCTGTGCGACGGCTCTCAAAATGGCCATCTCTGTGGAGGTAAGCACAGTCGTTTTCACTTCCTCTTGTTGGTGGGCGATAATCTTTTCTGTTGCACGCTGGCTGAGGTAGCGGCGACCGTCGGAGATAGAATGAAGCGCATCGCGAAGAACTTTCACAGGCTCGTCCTTAAAAACGACACTAAAGACATGTGACGAATAGACAACCTTGCTAAGGAATTGCTCCGTCAGTTCATCGCTAAGAAGTACCCATGTTGTCATTGCAAACCGCTCGCTCACAATGAGCAATTGTTCCTCGTCGATGAAGTCGAACAGCGTATAGTCGAGGATGACTACTGCATCCTCATGCTCACGGAGCAACTCCATCAACCCTGCCTTATCTGTTGCGTGGAACACTGTATTTTGTTCGTCATCCTTCAGCAAACTCTGTAAAGCAATGCACGTCAATTCCTGATTATCTGCCAGTATATAGTTCATTTATATGCGCAATTTCTCCGTCTGCAAAGTTACGAATAATCCGTCATATATGGTATCGCATAGAATAGGTATTTCGCATACCTATTCCATGTGATTTTTTACTCATTTTGTCCTGTTATTCAACCTTTGATTCCAATATCGCTCCATCATTCTATGATTCAGATGTGGAATCTCACTGAATCATCGTTTTCAATAGTTATTCCAGCCCATCATAGATGCTAATGGCTTGACGCCATTCGTCAGGAATCGGGATGGTCTGCTGATGTTCCAAGTCGTAGAGTACCATAATGGAAAAACATCGGCTTTTTACTTCCTGAGTATCAACATCAATAACATCCTGCTCCAAATGGAAACTCTTGTTGCCGATTTTTACTACTCGTGTACGACCGGCAATATGGTCGTTTGCCTTTATCTGGGCTACAAACTCGGCATCAATCTTCACTACTACGATAGCCAATCGTTCCCAGTCAACGCCTTTGCATACGGAAGCGATATAGTCCGTCTTTGCTGTGTCGTAGAACTGAAAATAAACAGTATTGTTCACGTGACCGAACTTATCAACGTCGTTGAAACGTATCTGAAGCGGCAACACATGGTGAAATTGTATCATAGTGGCAAACTATATATTTAATCCCTAAATCACGTAATCCGCGTCAGGTGCGAGCAGTTTGTCGATGAAATAGACGATTTGCTTGCGCCACCAGGCCCAGTCGTGGGCGGAGTCGTAGCCCCAGTAGTCAATCCAAGCAGGAACGTTTTTCTCCTTGAGCAGGGCATCCATCTGACGAGTACTGTCGAGGAGTTCGTCTTCCCATGCCCCCTGTCCCACACATAGGATGATGCGGCGGTGGCGGTAGATGTCCCAGTAGGGATGGTCGGCGGGCATCTGACGCAGGAAGTCGTAGGGCGAGTTGTCGTAGATGAGCTGGTCGTGATAGTTGGGGAAGAAATAGCCTGCATAGTAGAGTCCGCTCAGGGCCAGCAGCGTGTCGAAGAGGTCGGGACGGCGGAAGAAGAAGTTGCCTGCGTGGAAGCCACCCATCGAGCAGCCCGTGACGATGAAGGTCTCGTTGCTAAAGTGGCGCACCTCTGGTATCAGTTCATCGACGATGTAGTGGTACCACCGCTCGTGCAGTTCGATGCGACGGTGATGGTCGCCATTGATGTCCGACCACGTCTCGCGGTCGATGCTATCGACGCAGATCAGGCGTATCTGTCCACGGTCGATGTAGCTGGAGAGCACGCCTACCATGTCGAAGTCCTGATAGTCGTAGAATCGTCCGTCCTGCGACGGAAAGACGAGCACGGGATGTCCCTTGTCGCCGTAGGTCTTGTATTCCATGTCACGCCCGAGGGCGTTAGAGTATTTTTTCACGTAATTGATATTCATTTCTTCAAGTGTACATATTCAACAAATTCATTTACCTCCTCCATGCTTTCCAGACGCACCGTGTACATCTGCTGTCCCATGGCGGCTGAGAACAGTTCCGGCATGCGCTCGCACATCACAATGCGGTCGCCGTAGCGTTTCAATACCTCGTCGTGCGAATGGACGTACTGGTAGATGTCGCGACGGCTGGCAAAGGCGCAGTAGTGCTGCTGTCCGATGGCGGTATGGCTCTTGCCGAAGGCCACCATGTCGGCCCATATCTTATAGACATCGGTCGAGTGGGCATAGTTGATCATGTCGGGCGTATAGCCGCCGGCAGGACGCATATTCACTTCCAGTGCCACAAAGTCGCCCTGCTTACCCAGACCCTCGCGGTCGCTGTCGAGTCGGAAGAACTCCAGATGCACGAAGCGGTTCCACACACCGAAGGCCTTTACCGTGCGTCGTCCCAGTTCGCGTAGTGACTCGGGCATCTCCTTATCGACATAATAGGACAGGTCGAGCTTCTTGTTGACGATATCCATGATAGATGGTGGCCAGACGGTCATCGACTCGAAGATGGGTTCACCCTCACGGCCAATGACAGCGTCGTAGCTGCATATCTCGCCCGTGATGAACTCCTCGATGACATAGTGACCATAGCCTGCTACGGTGACAAAGAACGCCCGTAGCTGCTCCTCGTTCTCTATCTTGTGCGTACCGCTTGCTCCCACGCCAATGTCGGGTTTCGCTATGAGGGGGTAGCCCGTCTGGCCGGCAAACCTGACAGCTGCCTCCACCCCTTCGTCGGCACGCACCTGGCGGGCTGTCGGTATGCAGCCCTTGGCATAGTAGCGTTTCATCTCCGACTTCTCCTTGATGGCGCTGATGTGGTCGGTACGGATGCCGGTGTCAACGTTGAAATCCGTGCGCAACCTGGCGTCCTGCGCCAGCCAGTATTCGTTGTTCGACTCAATCCAGTCGATATGTCCGTAATGAAATGCGAAGTAGGCCACGGCGCGGTACACCTCCTCGTAGTTCTCCAGCGAGTCCACGCGGTAGTACTCCGTCAGCGACTCCTTCAGCTCTTGCGGCAGACTCTCATACGGTGCATCGGCAATGCCCAGCACCGTCACCCCGTTCTGCTTCAGCCGCTGGCAGAAGTTCCAGTAGGTATGCGGGAAATGTGGCGATATAAATATGAAGTTCATAATCTCTGCTTTCTAATTTGGCTGCAAAGGTACGAATAATTCTTCATATTCAGTATCACATAATGATGGTATTTCTATCCCATTGAAAGAAAAAACTGGTGTATTCGCGTGTCATTATCCAGTTCGGGATGAAATGCAGTGACGAGTTGCCGACCCTGACGGGCTGCAACGATATGGCCATCGACCTCGGCCAGAACTTCACCATCAGGCGACAATACATTGTTGATATATGGTGCACGAATGAAGGTCATGGGGATGTCGTCGCCAATACCCTTGACGGGGGCAATGGTGTGGAAACTGCCCAACTGACGACCGTAGGCGTTGCGCTGCACATCGATGTCCATCGTGCCCAGATGTAGGGGCGATAGGAGTATCAAACCAGCACAGGTGCCAAAGACGGGGAGCCCATCGATGATGGCCTGACGGATAGGCTCGAAGAGACCTAAGTCGCGCAGGAGTTTGCCTTGGGTAGTCGATTCGCCACCAGGGATGATGAGTCCATCTTTCGGCTGATTCCAATCAGCCAACTGGCGCACCTCAAAGGACTCTACGCCTAAACGGTGGAGCATTTGCTCGTGCTCGGCAAATGCTCCCTGTAATGCTAAAACGGCTATTCTCATTTTTACTTGCCGCGTTCGGCCATCAAAAGTTCAATTTCATGTTCGTTGATGCCCACCATTGCTTCGCCCAGATCCTCGGAGAGTTCTGCCAGCATCTTGGCATCCTGATAGTTGGTGACGGCCTTCACGATGGCGGCAGCACGCTTGCGGGGGTTGCCACTCTTGAAGATGCCGCTACCCACAAACACACCCTCGGCACCCAGTTGCATCATCAGCGCAGCATCGGCAGGTGTAGCCACACCACCAGCGGCGAAGTTGACCACAGGCAGTTTGCCGTTCTCATGCACAAACTTCACCAGTTCGTAAGGCGCCTGCAACTGCTTGGCTGCCTCGAAAAGCTCGTCCTCGCTCATGCTGACCAGTCGGCGGATTTCGCTCTGCATCAGTCGCATGTGACTCACGGCCTGCACCACATCACCTGTGCCAGGCTCACCCTTGGTGCGAATCATCGTAGCACCCTCAGCAATACGGCGCAAAGCCTCGCCCAGGTTCTTAGCACCACACACGAAGGGCACGTCGAACTTTGTCTTGTCGATATGGTAGATATTGTCGGCGGGAGAGAGCACTTCGCTTTCGTCAATATAGTCGATCTCGATGGCTTGCAATATTTGAGCCTCGGCGATGTGGCCGATGCGGCATTTTGCCATCACGGGGATGCTCACGGCCTCCTGAATGCCACGAATCATCTTAGGGTCACTCATGCGCGATACGCCTCCAGCCGCACGGATGTCGGCAGGAATACGTTCAAGCGCCATCACGGCACAGGCACCAGCCTCTTCAGCGATGCGGGCCTGTTCAGGAGTTGTTACGTCCATAATCACACCACCCTTCAGCATCTGGGCCAAATTGCGGTTTAGTTCTTGTCTGTTGTGTTCCATTTCTTTTTACCTTATAACTGTTTACTGATTACTGCGGAAGTCACTCGGCGTGAGTCCCGTCAATTTCTTGAAATACTTGGTGAAATGCGCCTGACTTGTAAACCCCAACTGATAAGAAATCTCCTGAACCGTGAGCGACGTGCTGGTTAGCAGGCGTCGGGCCTCACTGATAATCCGATCGTCGATGAATGCCTTAGGAGCCTGACCGCTAACACGCTTTGTGACTTGAGCCAGATAGCTCGTGCTCACATTCAGACGGTCGGCGTAGAAACTTACCACACTGCTCTCGCGGAAATGCGTTTCTACCATCTGACGGAACTCATCAAAAAGTTCGAAGCCACGAGAGCGAAGCCTTTCTGAATGAGCCGTCTGAACATTCAGGAACTGACGTGCCTTCCGCTGGGCATCGTCAGCATTATCACCCTCGTTCAGGTAGTAAGCCACAGCACTGGCATAGAGGTTGATGTCACCGTGACTTTTGAAACGATCGGTAAGAACCAGCGTACATACGGGCAATAGCAGTCGGTTGATGGCCTGTTCCACATCGTCAGGAATCAGAGGCTCGCCTTGACTCGACTGCGACAGCGGTGCATAGACGATATTGCTTGGACGGTACTTAACTAGTGCATTGACCACTGCCTTGACGGTCTCAACGGTACGCATCAGGCCAACCTTCACCGTCTCTGGCTGCACATCGTTCATCACAGCTTCCATCTGTCCTGCTACCACTTGTGCAGGCAGGTCGTGAAACTGCTGTATACCGAGGGTGGTCTGTACAGTGACACTGGTGATGGCAGATACGGCATAGCCGCCAAGTGCCGTGATGGTCTTGATGTCGGCCTGAATACCTGAGCCGCCTGTGGGGTCAGAACCAGTGATGGTCAATATGGGTTTTGTCTGTTGCGTCATTTCGGCTGCAAAGGAACACATTTTTTAGAAAACAAAAGAATTTAGCATCGATATGGACAAACAAAACCAAGAAATGGACAAACTATCATTCATTCTACAGTATCCTTGATGACCAGACCAGCCAGCATAAAGCCGAACATGGCGGTGATGTGGGCCATCGTGCCGTTAATCTGAGCCTTCGACGAGCACCACTCATGGTTCAGAAGCTTGGGATCGCCAGGACCGTTCTTGGCTTTGGGACACATGCATTGCTCTGTACCGCAGGTGGCGTTGTGGCCTTTGTTCTGCAACAGTTCATCTGAGAATACGCAGAGAAACTTCCGCTTCGGGAACTGCTTCGTTTGCTTGAATCGTTTGCGCAAGGCACGAGCCAGCGGGTCGCCCTGAACTTTCCAGAACTCAGCCACCTGAATGCGCGTGGGATCTATCTTTAGAGCAGCACCCATCGATGAGAAAAACTTGACCTTTGTCTCGCAAGCCATCTGAATGAGCAGTAGCTTATCCTTCAGCGAGTCGATGGCATCAATGACGTAGTCGTAGCTGGCGAGGTTGAAACTCTCAGCGGTCTCAGCGGTAAAAATCTGTTGCAGGGCGGTGATCTCTGCTGAGGGGTTGATGCTCAGCAGGCGCTCTTTGAGGGCATCCACCTTCACATGACCTACGGTTTTCGTGGTCGCCATTAACTGACGGTTGATGTTGGTGATGCACACACGGTCGGAATCGACAATTGTGAGGTGACGGATACCTGAACGAATCAGGCTCTCGGCGCACCACGAGCCTACGCCGCCCACGCCGAAGATAATCACACTTTTACTACTGAGTCGCTCCATAAGCTCATCGCCCAGCAGCAATTCTGTCCTACGGAATATTGCCTGTTCTATTGCCATGCTTTCACCCTATATTTCATAAACAATTATAAAATCAGGTGCAAAGGTACAACTTTTCCACCGATTTTTCGTATCCTCGCAGCAAAAATCAAGACCATTCTTGCCACGTATGGCAAAAAGGAAGACTTCGTCGTTTTTTGTTCTCTGAAAATAGTAATGAAAGCCATTGTTTAAAGGAGTTTAAAGAATTGGCAGCATCAGACACTATTTCGACACAATGACAACAAAGGGGGAGGGCTTATAGTACAAGACTTCTGACTTGGGCATTTGCCCACCC
>Ga0326512_10001030_pt1 | contig 22650 bp, 18 predicted proteins | sample 1_2617_0518_D_FD_203652 | JGI IMG/M metagenome (GOLD analysis project Ga0326512, IMG submission 203652) | Bovine rumen microbial communities from UC Davis, California, United States - 1_2617_0518 | ecosystem: Host-associated > Mammals > Digestive system > Stomach > Rumen | place: USA... | reverse complement strand
TTCAAAATCACCTTTAAATAAATGGAAAATTAATTGAAAATAAAATCGATTTTTTTATTTTTTCTCCAACACAGGGGAGGTATTTTTCTCTAAAAATCAAGTATCCACCAATAGAAAATCGATATCAAACACGCCCATTAACCCATTTTTTGAGGCGGTGAGAATGTCCGAGAACCCCTTTTAATTCCAATTTTAACTCGCTGAGAATTGAAAAAAGAAAAGCAATGAACCACCATTTGATTTGAATTGAATTCCACTGATTCAATTCATTTCTAATGCTCCTCACGCGCATCCTCGTAATGCTCCTCGCGGCTCTCTCAACGCTCCCGACAATTGATTTTCACTCCATTTTTTCTCTCTCCATCATTGATTTTTAGTGTAAAAATTGAGCTGGAGCAAACGTTTTCACTCCAAAACTGCACCTCAAGCAATTGATTTCACTCCATTTTTACTCTCCCCATCATTGATTTTTAGTGTGAAAATTGAGCCGGAGCAAACGTTTTCACTCCAAATCAATCAATAAATTCATGGATTTTTAGGACAGAAATTTACACCTCAAACATTGATTTTTCGTTGATTTTTGGAGTAAAATTCCACCACAAGCCTGGAACACCCGTTGAAGTCAATTCCACATGTCTGAAACACTCGTAGATTCTGGGTCTATTGGGTCTAAATTAGATTTTTAATTTTAAATTATTTTCTCCGAATTTCTCAAAACATGCCTAGAACATGTCCTGAAACTAAAAAAATGAACTTCAACGGGGTCTCCAGTCACCCTCCAAAAGTTATTTGTCCATTTTTTTGGGTCTAAACCTAAATTTAGACCTTTAGACCCAAACAAGCTTTTAAACGCCGTTGAACTCAATTTTTAAGCTTTCAGCGGGGTTTCCAGCCACCCCCTCATTTTTCATTCAAAATTATCTCAAAATCACAGGAAATTCATGAAAAATATGATCATTTTCACTCGATTTTTATTAAATTTTCACTTAAAAATCCCCAACCATCCAATCAATCATATTCCAGAAATCATCCATTTCAAATTGCTTGTTTCGCTTCATTTCAGGTATTCCGTACCCCTCATCCTCAAATCTACCACGTGGATTTTGATTGCTCAATTTGATGTTCGTGAGTGAGTATCGATCGATGAATGAGAGTATTAAATCCTTGATTACTATATGGAAATCATAATTCATTAAATAAACTTTCGTTTCGTCAATCTCGTCATTTATAACCTTGTTCAACACATCACATGCTCGTTGAATGTTAATGAAATGTCTGGTGCTGTTGCTGAGGTATAAATTCATTTGCTCGTCGCGATTCTTAATAGCCTTCATGAGTTTAGTGATAATGCAATTATTCCTCTGCCACAATCCATAAGCATCAGCATTCCTTCTGCTGACTACTCCATATAAATTCACAGGTCTGACTATTTTAAATACTCTCCTCTTCATGTTGTTTCCTGAAGTTGATATCTTCAAGAGTATTTCTTCACAGATTTTCTTAGATAATGCATAAGCGGATACATCTCTGATGTCTTTCTTGTTAAGAATATGAACCTCGTCAGTTGAAATGTGAATCACTTGAAGTGAAGCATCATCTATTCTATTAATCAATTTCAACATGGTCAATACAATGTCAACATTGTTCATCAATGTATCTTCAGGGGCTGAGATTGATCTATCAACGAATGATTGAGCAGCAAAGTTAATCAATACCCTCTTTTGGACTTTCAAATTATGCTCAACATTTAATATGTCTTTGTATATCTTATTAACATTTGCATCATCAGCCAAATCATACTTCAACCAAATTAATCTTTTCTCAGGGTAGAATCCAGCCGGTTCATTCAAATCAATATTTATGATCACGCTTCTTTCATCCTCTCTCATCTTTTCATAAATGAAATTGGAACCAAAATATCCAGAACCACCTAATATGATGTATTCGTTAATTGTTTTAGTTTCCTTTCTATCAATCTTACTCATTTTTATATTAAAAAAATATTTAATTTAATCTTTATTTTTTGAGGCTTGAGATATAATAAGCAATAATGCTTAATACATCAACCAACTTCCAATCCTTGGGAATGTCAGAAGGAATATTCAATGGTTCTTTCACATCGTAAGTTCCATCAAAGTTTCCTACGGCAATACTCTTCCAATCAGGCATTTCATCCTTCTTGAATTCAATTTCTTTTGACTCCATCAAAACAATGAGAATGCATCCAACCAGGCAGGTTGAACGAGTTAGAAGTTGAGAATCGAACCATTTAACGATTAGTTCTTTTGTCAATTTATTTTTTCTGAATTCCTCTTCCAATTCATTCCACTTCTTCATATACTCTTCATGACTGGAATATTCAGTGAGAATGTAGGCTTTTCCATCTTCCACTTTATACTCAGTTTGACCAATTCTTTTTCCTTTTGTCCAATCCTTGAAATACTTCTCAGCACATTTATATCTATAGTTATATCCTCCGTCAGAATTATCACCACCACTCTTGAGGAATGTGATTAAATTGTATTCTTTAGAAGCATCACTTTCCAAACAAATGGATGTTAAATTCAATTGGACGAATACTCTTATCGCATTAATCAATTCCTTGAATGTTCCATTCTTATTGAAGTTCAATTTAACATATACGATTGCCATTCCAATAAGCAACCATAATGTTTCGTTCATTTGGAATCCTTTTACATTGAATTGAATAGACTTACCAATTTTAATAAATGTAGGGAAATATTTGATGAGTTTGTCTGATGGAGTGATGGAATACTTATCCTTTTGAACATCTTTTAATTTAAGAAACATTGGTGGTACTTTTGAATAAAATAGATGTCCGACCTTAACCTTCTCTCCTTTCTTATTTTCCATCGTCCATTCATCGATCGTTTTAATATCCTTCATTTCTGTGTTGATATTCTTGTCCAAGAACCAGTCAACCAATCCATTTAAATATCTATTCTTGAATTTGTAATTAGTATTTCCTAGAGTCCATAATTTGATCAATGCTTTCGCTTCATCATTGTCTGACTTATCAATGGCTGCAAAATCGAGTCTGTTCCACAATCCATTGTTCAAACAGAATTTAGTGAAATGTTCATCAACTACTTTTCTGAATTGAGGAATGGTATTCTCTCTCATCTCCTTGATTTCATCATAATATTCCATTGTTGATTTCTTATTGTACATACAGTGTTTGACGAAGTCTTCAACAAGTTTATTCAAGTCCATGCTCATTTATAAATGAAAAAATATTTTTATTTATTCGTTTAAAATCAATGCTAAATTTTGACAATACTGTTAATTACGCGCCGTCATTTAAGAAAATTGATGAGTCGATTGAATCAATTAATACATTGCTGACCAGTTTGTTGCTAGACACTTACACTAATCAGACATTCATATACTCTGACATCAATGTAATTAGAGTAAATACCAGTCAAAACTATGATTCAATCCAATCATTGAGTGCAGGATTGCCAATGAAGCTCGACTCATCACTCTCCTCTAACTTCTTCATGAAGTCTAACTCAGGAATATTTGCTTCATCATCGACACTCTCAGATAAAATGAATGTGAGCGATTTTGATTCAGTGTCAGGGAACTTTTTTGATAAATCCAACTCAAGTGTATTCGCATCACAATCCACGATTTCAGATAAAATGAATGTGAGTGATTTTGAATCCATTTCGACTCAGTTTGCTTTAAATTCGTCAGTGAGTTCTGAACTAGATTTGAAATTAAACGCAAGTGACTCTACTGTGTTTGCCTCCGCGAGTGATCTAGCTTCCAAACTTGATGCTTCAGAATCAACATATTTCTTGCCATCATCAGATTTCACTATCCCGACATTTTCAATGGATTATTTAAGCAATTTGTCCAACTTCATGGATTCTTCCTCGGATTCATCTACCTTAACATTCACAAATCTAATATATAACATGACACCTACATCATTTTCAGGAGCACTTCAAATCAGTAATCAACCATTATTATATAATTTATCGCTCACTGGAAATTTAAATGCTACGGATGCTACGATAAGAAATTTAAGTGTATTATCTGGATCATTGAATTTACTCAATGATTCATTACAAGGAGTATTTAATAATAATTCTATAAATGCTATTAATTGCACATTAAATGGAACAATACAAAACAATAATATAACAGCTGGACCGTCATTATGTATATCAGGTAGTTTTAAATCAAATATAGTATCTAACTATGATAACATTGCTTTGTATGGGACAAGCGACAATGGACTTAATGATAATACATTCTCAAACGTCAGTTCACTATATCTTAACTTTCAAAAATTATATGGAAAATTTTCAATAAATACAGTATCTTCTGTCAAATATTTTGATGCTTATAATGGAATTTTTTCACAATGTCAATTCACTAGTATCACCCAATGTGATTTACATGACATTTCCAATGCATGCTATAACAAATTTAGTAAAATTACTCATTTTAATATGACTTGTGATTCTCTGTCGAATAATACTTTTGAATATATTGATGAACTCAAATTAAAACCTATGCGTCCACTTCAAAATACCATGTCTTATGTTGGATTTACCCAAAACACACACATGAGTATATATGACTTTAGTCTGGAATATAATACATTTAGTAGTTGTGAAGATTTATTGTTAAATAATGTATGTTGTTTTGAAAACGAATTTAAATACGTCACTTCAATTACGATAAAAATTAGACCCCATCAAACATGGCCAGTTGTACGTAATACATTCTCAACCTTTACAAAAATAGTGTTTGATATAGATTCATACACCAGTACGGCCAGCACAAATAAATTCAGTTACAATAGATTTGACGGTGGCATTTTAGAGTTTAATATTGGGCCTTATGTTGAGAAATTCGATATAGCAGCATTCATAGGAGTATTACGTAACCAATGTTTTATTGATGGATTAAACATTAATATTCCTAAATATGCTCAAAACTATTCATTGACAAAAGATTTCGTGAATCAAATAGTATCGTTTATTAACTATAATTCAAGTGCGCAATATTCAAAATGGAGTAGATATCATTTCATAAGTTTCAATTCCACAAATAAATGGGTAAACTCTGGATTTAATACCACATTATCATCATTTTGTGATGTTGGACTTTTTGCTGAACATAGTGGCACAACAGAGTATGATGTTCAAGGTTCAATATCATCAACAGTTGCGCCAGTGGCTAATTTATATTATAGTAATATTCCACCTAAATTCAGTCCTAATTATGATTCAGTAAAACATTACATGATGTTGTATTCAAACAGCTTCAGAGATTATTATGAAATGGACCCGCATGCCTTGGAGGCAGGACATAACAATAATGCTTGTGAAAATATATTATTAATTAAAGACTATACATTCTATGAATCTCTTCCATATACATATGGAAATTATACATTCATTCAATGGCCATCAACAAGAATGTCATTTGGAACATCTGCTTTTTCAAATAATACATTATTAAACACAATATCAGAATTAACAAGCAGAATGAAACAAGCAATATATACTGATTTTGAATTCACGATAGGAGGGACTGGTGAAACTTATAACTATTTGGCATATCATGTATCATCATTGCAATTATCAGTATTAGTCAATACATCATCAAGTTCTCAAGTATATGCTGGATTTACAACATCAGGGACATTTGAAACTAGAAGTGCAAAAAAACATTTGAAATTTTAAATACATATTTCATTTCATTAAGAATTTTTATTTATTTATTTTCTTTAAATGGAATTGAATGATAATGAAATGTTTAAACTATTGAATGAAACTGTTTCTCAAATGAAAAATATGAATGTTAATTTATCGTCTGAATTCTATGCTTTATTATCGCTGATTATCACATCACTGATGCTGGTCATTGCGAAAGGAGTTGGGACGTATTTACAGAATAAATATTCCAACAAAAGGATTAAGATAGAGACTGATAAATCAGAAATATCAGAAGTGAAGACTGAGAGTGAAATTCCTGAGACGAAACCTGAGTCAAAAGCGGAACAAAAATAATATGGTGAATGCATGGGACCAAAAAATCAATATTTTTCTCAAACATACAACTCAGTAGTACATGGGAAATCATACAATGTCAATGTCGTATGGGTCGTGTTATGTGTAGGCAATGTGAATGTGGCTGAGTAATAACTATTGTTTAAATTGGGATTGATGACAAAGTCTCTGAATGATTGAGTTAATTTTGATTTCGAATTCTCCCATAATGTACTTTCACTTTCTTTTAAAAGAATAGTATAACTTCCGCCTTCCTCAGGTCTGTTGAATGTGCAACCGGCTAAGAAATTCTCAGCGGCAGTAGCATTGCTTAAAATTGGATAGCCTACCTTCAACGAATTAATAGTGCAGTGGTTAGCGAACAATCTTCCCTTTGGAATAACACTATCAGTGAATCCATAATATGCTTTTAATGTTGAAATATTACAGTCTGACATTGCTGCTCTAAATGGTCTGTCTCCTTTAAATACAACGAATCCATCAGTCCATGGTTTGATGCTCACACTTGAAATATTACAATCAACAAATGGATACATACATCTTCCATTAGTCCAGAAATTCAACTCTGAAATGTTCATATATCTGTAAAACAGTTGTCGTGAGTCATCATGAGTGGGAGTGCAATCAACAAAATCAAATGTATTTATCGTAGCATACTTATCGCTTTTACCCCACAACAAACCTCCACCCAATGTCATTGACATTTTAGTGAAGTTATTGTTAATCACATTTTTGAAACTACAATTATCCAATACAGTATAATAATCCAGCCCTGCTGTGGCATTAGCAGCTAATGGTGTCCCAGATAAATACAAAGTATCATAAGTTTTATTGGAGAATGTGAAAGTGTCAGTGAAATATCCACTGGTCAAAGATAATAACAACAAATTGCCTCTATTTGGTATTTTATCAAGCATGAATGTATCATTACAATGTAAGTAATATTGATTGTTAAACACTTCACTGAATGGCATTGTGGATAAAGAATCAATCAGCCCTGTTAAACTATCACTCACTTGAATTATTGAATCGGATAAATAGCCTATTGACTCTGTCATCCCCGTGAATTCCGACGATAATGAATTAAAATCATTCTGTAATGATGAGATTTGATCAACAACTGACAATGAATCAGTGATCGATGAAATAGAACTGCTCAACGCTGACAATCCTTCACCAAATGTATATGTGTTTATTTTAACATTAACTACTGAATTAGAAAGGGCAATCACAGAACTTCTCAAATCATCGACGCTTCCTCCTCCAGAACTAGCATCTCCATTTTCAATTATATCCAATGATATCATTTAGATCAAAAATATAATTTCATTTTTTATTTTAAATTCCTGCTCGTTTTTACTTCTCATAAATTTCTCCTCATTCTTTCAATGCTCATGGAAATGCGTTTAATATCGCGAGCAATATCGTAATAAGAATAAGGGAGGTTGTATCGACTTTGAATCATGTCCTGATCACTACGTCTTGGATCTTTGACATACAAATAATTATAACCAAATGCCTTTGATAGATAATGAACTAGATCTTTCACCTTGATGTTCACTGATGTATGAATGACAATTGGAAAATCTGAGCTGGCTTCAGCTACATTTAATAATTTGGCAGGATAATCAACAAACTCGAACAAAGCTCTACATGCTTCCAACATTGTCATGTACATTCTCTTTTGCTCACCCTTTCCATGAATCTCTATCAAACCTCCTGGAGGGCATTTCATTATTCTTGTGATTAAAGTATCTCTCTCATCAGTCAAGCCCTTTACATTCTCATCAACAACATCAATCAATGTGACTGGTCTGAAGACTTTGGCATTTGGTTTATCCTTTAAGAATTCCTCACACTCTTTAGCAGCACTGGCAAAATAATGGAGTTTAGTTCTATATTTTTCATTCAATGATGGTGTAGATATAAATATGTAAGTATCATTCAATCCACACTTCTTCCAGCCTTCTTTACAGCTATTGACAATAGTGTTCATAAATTCATCGGGATAATCCAATGAATCTGCGAAAGTGTATTTTGAATATATAAAATTGATGACTATCTTATCTTGAGATGTAGGAATGTAATTAATCATGTGTAAGTATTCTTTGAAGTTTTTCCCGAAGTATGTATTCTCTTCAATTAACTCAAAGGTCATTTATTAAATAAAAAAATAATTTTTGACTCCAAGTATTCGTCAGAATTATTTTTCCAATTTATTTCTCAAACGTGAAAAGCTCCATCTCTCACCTTGATTAACATAGTCAGCCAAACCACTGGCTTTTTCTTTTGGTTTCTTTCTCTGAGCAGATACTTCCCATCCATCACGCAATCCAAAGTAAATACCTCTGACATTCTTGAGAATAGAATAAAGTAGTTCTTCAGCTGAACTAGTCGCATATTTATCAGCTTTGCCTGATAAAGCTTCTTCTACTCCCTTGCCGACTTCCAAATCAATTTCCTCTTGAGCTTCGGATGGTTGCTCGTCATCTAAATCTGATTTTGCTCCATCTATCTTTCCGTAATCAGTGTAAATGGTGAATGCTTTCGCTAGACAATGATATCCACAGTTTTCACTGGTTTCACTTTGTCTTCCACTCAAATCAATCATGATGTTCTTCTCAGGATAATCCTTTTCATTCTTAAAATACTCAAATAAGTCTTTCAGCTTGTCCATGTTCATGTCAGTGTAAGTAGCAACAGGATTATAAAATAGAATCTTCTTTTCATTGGCATCATTATAAATCAAACAATAATGTCCTGTCTCTTCAGGGGCTTTTGGATTGTAGAGAATATTGACAACATTGAATCCTTTCTCAATTTGCTTTGGAGAAGTGTAATCCCATATGATATTTAAATCTTCACTGTCATCGTCACGTTTTAGAATTCTCCACATCTCTATTAAATCTTCAGGAGAAGACAAACCATGGAATTTTAAATTTTTAGCTTTTAAGCCATAAGAATTATCATTTTTTAACTTTAATGACATTTACATCACTTAAAAATTTTTCAAATCTTTTTCAATTTTCTTCTGATGAATCCGTCGATGGCATTTCCATTGATTCTTCTGAATCCACTGAATTTAACAATTCTTCAGGGGTTATATAAACATAATCATAAATCATTGATTCCTTTGGATTAGAATTGTTGAACAACCATAATGGAGTGTGTAAATCCTGCTTAAACACATTATATATTTTTTCCAACTGATCTTTGTTCAGATTGCCGTAATCATAATAACTTCTCATAATGTCCTTGAACTGGAGCATGGTTAACGAATTGACGAATAAACAAAAACTGTTAAAATTCTTCCTATATGTAGTGGGGAATTCCAAGAGATTCTGCGTCAAAGCAAATAATGAAGCTCCATATTTAACACGTGAAAGTTGTGTCACATATCTCTTAAACAGCAACCAATCAGCCTTCTTAAATGCATTGATAAAATCATCAAGCACAATAGCCATTGGGCCTTTAATCTTTTTAGATAAGGCATTTAAAGTTTGAACACTCGGCAAGTCATCCTCTCCGATGATAATGAACAGTATTTCTTTTCCTGGCAGCTTATTCTTTGACAATGATTCATAAAACCCTGAGTTGAATGATTCCCTGGGTATTAAAAACATCAGCAGTTTAAAATCATCTATAGCATCAGTCAATAGTGTTTTAAGGACGGCTGTAGTTTTACCACTCCCAGTCTTACCCACTACTAAACAATTCATACGATATAGTCCAACGTTGTTAGGCTTTCTGTTTTCACCAATCTTCAACGCCTTATCTAAATCAATATCTTTTACTTTTCTAAAACGTTCATTCACTCTGTCTTTTGACATTTATTTAAATCTTTAAATTTATTTTTTAAACCAAGAAAATGTCACGTTTAAACCTAGCTGAAGAAGAGCTACCTTTTTCATACCCAAAACAAAGAAAGGTTCTTAGAAACGTAATCAGTTTTAATAATCCTCAAATGCCAGCAGTAGCATCAGGGGCTAGATTTATAGATTTATACATCTCTCCAACCATCACGCACTACTTGGCATTCAGATACCCCAACAATAAGTTTTACATTATTGATAAAATCGGATTCTGTCAAGCTCTCAAAGAAGAAACAAGGGAAAAGCTCGTTGATTTGAGAAACGATTTGATCGATAATTCTGATCCTGATACCACTGAACTGGAGGCGAGTGATTTTGACGATATTGTCTCAAACTATTTTGATGAGGCTGATATGCGCAATGTATTCATTAAGAAATACATTAAAGGTTGGTATACTAAAGTAGGAGAAACCATTCGTTTAAAAGCAATTCCAGAAAACTGGGAAGAGAAGCTAATGCAATTCAATTATTCTAATTATTTCCCTCAAAATGTTGAAGTCATCAGCGATATCTCAAATTTGGGAGAGTTGAATGAGAATGATATTTTAATCATCGATGAACAAAAGATTAATAGTGTTGAAGTCTATGAAAGATTTAAGAATCATCACATGTTTATATGGAATACATTAAGCTACAGCACTACAGGAATTATTGATGTTCTTGGAGCTTTAGGAGTAGGATGGACTGAATTATATTCCAGGACAAGAAATCTTAAAAATGGAATCAAAACTGATAAATTCGTTTACAAGAATTGAAGGAGAAATGGAGCCAAAAATATTATTTTTGATTTGAAAGAATTCATTTATTCATTCTTGATTTCAACATATCAAGTAATGATTCTTTTGATTTGCCTCCACATTCTGACTTATCTTCTTTCACTGTGTGTGGATTTGGTAATCCTGTTAATCTAAGTCCAGGTTTTGGATCACTCTTTATTCCATTGCCCATTCTTCCAGCTTTGCTGTCAGATACCAATCTTCCTCCGTTGCTCATTCTTCCTCCTAAGAACATTCTGCCTCCAACTTTACCAATTATATCTGGAGAGTACTTAGGGATTTTATATTTATCAAAGATGTGTTGATACTTGGTGATTATTTTTGGTTTGAGGAATCTTCTCATTGGTTCTAAGACTCTTCCACCCTTTCCAGTTCTTTCCTTTTCTTTATAGCTCTTAGGATCGATGAATGGGAGATAGCCTGCTGCTTTTTCTACATTGTCATAGCCTTCATGTTTAATCAATGTTGGTAATTTCTTCAAGACATCCATTCCTTGATCTTTTATCTTCTTAATGACTTCTTCTGAGACATTTTCTTTTCCGAGTTCTTTACCAACATCATCAACTACATTTCTGACCTCATTAACCAAATTCTTTGCTTCTTGGATAGTTACATTAGGATTCTTTTCAGTGATTCCCTTAATGATGCTTTCAATCATGTCAGTTATGTTATCAGCTCCCTTCACAGCGGTAGTGACAATCTTACCCATTCCTGGAACACCAAAAGCAGTTCCTAAAGCATCAGCTCCCTTTTCAACAATGCTTTTAACAGGTTCCTTTTGCATGATCTTAATGATTCCTTTAACTGGTTTATACATATTCTTTGTGACATTCTTTGCTGATTCCCATATTCTCTTTCCAAAACCTTTAACCTTTGAGAGGAATGATTTGAAACTTCCACCATAATATTTAATGTCAGTGAATCTTCTGGCAAGGCGTTTTGAAGCATCAAGCTTCTTCAATTCTTTAACACCTTTATTTAATTTGTATCTATCAGAAGTGATAGCATTGATATAAGCCTTTCTAAGTCCTTGAGTTTTACAATTATTCTGCGAAATAAACATTTTTGAATACTTGCAAAAAAAATAAATTAGATCTTATAAATACTTTTTGAAAAAGTCTGACATGGGTATTGGTTTTTTAGCATCGGATGAGTCAATCTTTATTTTTCCTCCAACTCCCTCACCCCATTCTTCTTCAGAGTCTTCAGGTGAATCGGGTTCTAAATCTCTTCTTCTTTCTTCCATTTTTCTACGAAGTTGAGCCTCCATTGAGTCTGGGTTCTCATCGATAGAAACAGGGGCAGGTTTATCCTTTGACACTGGCTTTAGATTTTGAGGTTTAACAATGTCGTTTAAGAAGGCTGGACCTGACTTTGTCATCTTTCTATCAACATAGGCTTTTCCTACTTGCTTGGATATTTCATTGACACGATTAGTCAACTCTTCAATTGTCTTTTCTAACTCTCTCAATGATTTATTGTTTTGAATTGTCTTGTCGGACAATTCACTGATCTTCATTTTAGTCTCTTTGATTTCATCTGGAGCTTTAAATGTGTTCTTGATTCTAGAGAATATGCTACCGCCCAACTCTTTAATCTTTTTCATTATCTCATTCATTTCAGGAGTGTTGAATGCCCCCACACTGTTCATTCCTCCACTTGGGTCCTTGCGCAAGATGCTTATTTTCTTTCCACTCTTTAATGCAGAATATAACTTATCATTATACTCTTGATAACTATTGGAGTAGAATTTCCCATTGGAATATCTTTGGAATATTTGTTTTAGTTTATTGTCTGGGAATTGTAATTGAATGGAGCTACCAGGGTTTAAGTAATCTGGTCCAGGAGATTCATATTTCTTTCTTAATTCTTCAACACGATTATTTACAATCTTCCAATATTCCTCTTTTGCTTTCTCCAATTCAGTTTTCTCCGGGATTTTCGCTTTCAATGGATCTTCAACATCTATCACTTCTGGGATGCTTGAGGTATTTATATCATTTATTGTGGATTCTGACAATACAGGATATGTGGATTCTTCAGCCAATGAAAGTGTATCATCAGTCATTGGATCAGCATTTATTGATTGTTCGTCTCTAGGGATTTCTTCTTTGTTTTCCACTTCTTCCTTCTCTTCTTCACGTCTTTTGTTTGATTTCTCTTTTGTGGCAGGTTTTATGTCAGCCAAAGCGAGTTTCCATGATTTTTCTTGAAGGTATGATTTCAGTGCATCATAAGCCTTTTCATCAGACATAACACTTTCAAAGAGCTCTTGACTAGTTATTGATAATCCCATGTTTGAAAGCCCTTCAGCTAATGATTTACATTCCTTCTCAACATCGCTAATAATGGAATTGACAACGCTATATAATGTGTGGAACATTTTATTTTGTTGAGGGCTATATTTATCATATGCGACATTGCTTGGCATTCCAATGATTTTGGCGATTTCTGGATTCAATAGAGAATCATCTTTTGAGTCTGCAAATGCTTTCATACCATCCTTTATTTGTCTTAACTTTCCAATATCATTGTTGATTATTAAATGTAAAATGTTCGCTGAGAGCTGTTCTCCCTTGTTCAATACTTTCTTTAAGACATCATCACTATATGGATTCTTCAATTGTTTTTGAATGCTAGTTAATTCAGCTAAATCTTTATTATTCATGATATTCTTATAGTAATTAATGAATTGGTTGACTGTTATATCAGGTTTTAACTTAAGCAATAAATCAATGTCATTTTGATTGACATGAGGACAATATTTAGTAATATATTTCTGTACAGCATCAAACTTCAAATATCCTTGGATCATTTGTTTGAATTTAGGATCTTCTTCCAATCTAATTAATTCATTATATTTGGCTGCTGCTGCTTGAACGTCAGCAATATCACTGTCAGGGTCTGGATATACTACTGATTTCAAAGATATTTCATCAAACATAGATGGCATTTGTTGAAGTTCCACTGAAGCGATGAATCTTTGTTTTTCCTTGTTAGACATCTTGTCAAACTTCCTTCTTTCTTTTTCAGTGAGCAATCCAAGATTAAATTCATACACTTTGCCTTTATTAGTGTATTTATATATTTCTGGGTTCTCAGGTTCTTCAGGCGATAGTGATTCTTCTTCAGATTCTTCATCATTCAAAGAACGTCTGAGAGCTTGCGCATCAAATTCTTCTTCATTTTTCAAATAATCTTTACTCATTTTAAGTTGAACGAAAAAAATAAATTGTATTTTTGAATTCATTTTTTAAGCCATATTGCTATTGTCAACTTCAACAGTGTTGGTTGTCATCAAATCAGCAAGTTCAATTCTTCTATTTGGAAGAAGTCTAAGAACTTTATCACAGAAGAGGTTACAAATGATATTGGTTGAGGTTTGTGTTCCAGTGGCGTCATTATAGGCGAAATATGGATTATAATTGGTTTGTGTCCAGTTGGAGAATGCCATTGTAATTCTAATGTTTTCATTAACTGACAATTCAAAGCATGATAAATCAATGCAGAAGATACAATATTCTTTAATGAATGTTTCAAAGTCTAAAGCTTCTTCTTCTTCTTGTTGGAAATGTAATCTAGCCTTTACGTATTGTCTATAAACATCTTGATAGTTAGACATGTCAACAGTTCCAGTGGTGTCATCAGTGTATGGACCGTAGTTGGTTTGTGTTTGTGGAGCATGAATATTAAATCCTTTGATATCTCCTGAGATGTGGCCATCATTTTCCATATCAAATTGATAAAGGAGTAATCCTGAGTTAGTATGAACTGAAAGATATCTCAAACCACCATAGGTGTAAGAGTTTGCTGGAGCTTTGAAAGCATCATAGTGTTTTACATTTGATCCGTTATTGATTGCTAATGCATGACTGGATGCGTATTTACTTAAATCATTATTTGGTACAGTAAAATCAGTTTGACGTGGAATGGCAATGGTAAGCAATTTATTCTTGTAAGCAGCATCAATTCCAATGGTAAATGATTGAACACTGGCCGCTGTTGGCTTATTAATAATTGGAGTGATTAATTGTTTATCTTGAGTAATCAATGTTTCAATTGGTTTAGCGTAATAATTCTTGGCTGTTTGAATGAATTGATCAGTTGTGATGTAAGTATCTTGGAAAAGTTTAAATCTTTGGAAACCATAGAACAAACATGGTTTATTATCAGTTGTAGCAGTGTTGCAAATGATTACATTGTGATTGCTTCTAGTGAATCTAATCATTACCTTGTGATTGTACAATGGTGGGAGAGTATCAACGACAGAGAAAATGTCTGATAATCTTAATCTTTGAGTAATTGTTCCAGTGACAAGATATTTACCTTTAGCTCCTTCAGCTGCAGCTGTTATGGTTGATTTAGTTAATGTGATTGCTTGATTTGTCCAATCATAATCTTTGATTGAAGTGGCAGTGGAATAAATGGATTGTGCTGGTTCAAAAGCATATTCATCTCTTCCATTGGCTCTGAATCCATGAACTTCAAATTGTTTTTCATTGGCTTTGTTGTGTGGATATCTAAGGGCATATTCAGCATTGCTGCTCAAACCTGGGAATAAATTAGCTTCAATTGAAGTTCCATCAATGAACAATTCAATCTTTTGGAAAAGTGAAAGAAGACATTGATTACCGAAGATTGGATTAGTATTATAAACACCGTATCCATTATCAGCGGCTTCGGTAAGCCAAGCATATTGAGCTTGAATATCGAATTCACCATCTTTCAAATCAAACAAAGTATAATCATTAGCATCAATGACAAATTCAAAGTTTCCCCCGATTTTGGTTTTGCTGACTGATGGGGCTTGTTGCAATTCAGCATATGTTGCTGGTTCTACGACCATTGGAGTGTTTGGTTCGATAATTCCCTTGTTTCTTGAACGGAATACACTCTCTATTCTAAAGTTTGTTTCGGCGAGAAGATAGTCGAAATTTTCAGAATCGACAGTTTTGACATCCTTAATATTATTAATTGACTCTAATTGACTCATTTTTATAATTCGATAAAAAAGTGAATTTTGAATAATAAATTTAAAAATTTACGATTCTTAAATGACGAATAATAATTGTGAAGTTGTTAATCAATTCATTATGGAGTCAAAAACATATAAATTGAATCAAATGTTCTCCATGCCAATACAAATGGATACTCAGAATTATAATTATTATCTCAGATTGCTGACAGTTCAATTCTCAAACATGGTTCCAAATGTGCCTGAAAAAGAGGGTGTTTATGTGAATGGTCTTGATGTCGACGTCGTTGAAATGGGTATGTGGAGTTTAGAACAAATGATGGAGAAATGGAACACATTGAACATCGGGACACTAACAATTGATGAGAATACAGGATTAATCAGCTTAATGAATGAAGGAAATACATATTTGCGTTACGACGAGCCAACATATGGAAGAAATATTCTTGTGGATTACTTTGGATTCAGTCCTAGTCAATTTCCAGTTCAATTAGGTCATAACGGTAAGATTACAGCGCGTGAAACAGGTAACATTTCCACTTATAATTACTTCATTCTTTCTTCAAGTAATATATCTGGATACACTTATATTGCAAGAAACAACTCAGGTTCATTCTTACCTTCTTCATGTATTTATGCTTTCTCCAGTGCTATTGATGCTTTTAAATTTAAATCTTGGACTGCTGTACAACCCGTGCAATTTAAGCTTGAGGGAGATAAATTAAACTATTTGAACTTTGAATTAAGAACAGGGCTTGATGAAGAGATTACACATCAGTTAGGTCAATCAGATTTCATGGTTGCTTGTCAATTGGTGAAAGAGAAGAAAATCTAGAAGATTTCTTATGGTCGTTAAAACTCCAAGAAGCTTTTGAGAATGAAAATGACGAACAAAAGAAAATGCAAATTTTGATTTTTATTTTTAAATAAAATGACCGTAAACAATTTCGACCAAGACTTCATTGATTTCTTCAACCCTGAAACATCTAAGGAAGCAAGAAAGAATTTTAGATGTAGATTATGTGATTTATATCTTAATCACCCTGATGTATTCTCTAAGGGATATTCTGGAAATAAAAGACTTGGAATATCATACTTCCCTGAGAAAGAGGAAGAGGCGAAAAATATACTCAGAAAGGTCTACATCCCTGAAATGAAAGTGAGCAAGTATAACGTGAAGAATACTTATGTTAGCAAGTCAGGGGAAGTAAAGACCTATAATTACACAGCAACTTATGTCTTACGTAGAAAACCAACGAGTGTATCGGAACAATTAAAAGATGTTATATCATCAGAAGAGGCGAGAAAAATATTAACATCGAAAGATATGCCAGTTTATTTAAAGATGGAGAAGTTAAAAAGTTTACCAGACTTCCCTAAGGGAATAACAAACAATCAATTACAACAATTCATTTATAGATATTTGAGGAACTAAACTGGGATAGAGTAAAGGAATATAGGTTTATCACATTCCTTGTGTAAATAGATATATTTTTTGTTTTTGGAATAAAATAATCTGGAATTGCGTACGACGTACGTTTCATTGGCTAAAGGTAATAGACACAAAGTGTTTCCAAATAAGCATAATCCATGTTCATCAGAAGTGAAAGAATAATCTTCAGGGAGATCGTTCAATGAGTTAATGTTAACGTTGATTCCTACTCTTAAAAGAGATGAGCCTTCAGAGATGTAGAATTCCTTTTCATTATCTGTGTTGATAACACATTCTAAATGGGTATATTGAACTCGCTGTAAAACGTAGTCAGTATGCTTTTCCGGTAGAGCTGAAGATTTGAATGAAATATTCCCTTTGAATGGAGATGGGTCGACTCTTACGTCTTTTAACTCATTCTTGAACAAATTTAACAAAGCTCTAATCTCACGAGGCTTTTGCTCTTTGGTGAGAGAATAAAGAAGTTTCATTGTCTTGAGTGTTTCAGTTGATATAGAAGGACGAGCCATTTTTAACAAAAAAATAAATGGAATTTTCAAAGGAAATTTTAGATTCCTTCAATTGTTGTCGGCCACAATTGTGGGTTGTTGCAATTGAAAATCAATGTTTAAATCACTTTTATCTAATGGTTCGTATGTATAATATTGATTGTAGAATGATTTGATTTGTTCATCATCCATTGTATATTTTTTGGTTGATTCTTCATAAGTGATTATTCTTGATGTTAATAACTTATGCTTAATAGTATCTGGCTTTTTAATATCTTTGTATTCTTTAATATTGACCATTAATTCAGACAATAATGATTTAATCTTAATTCTTTGTTTATTCTGGTCTAAATAGAATCTATTTTTGAAATCAATGATGAATGCTTGTTCATCATAATGTGTTATTATCGTGTCATTATCATTTGATTCGACGGCTGAATCAATATATAATTGTTCAATTTCATTCTTTGAGTCTTTGGCTGTATTATAATAATCATGATATTGCTTTGCTTCGTCTGACATTAAATATAAGTAGAAAGCATGTGCATGCAATATTTCATTGGTATGTGTGTTATGTAAATGTCCGAATTGGTCCAATATTTGATTCACATGTGGGTCGTTCATGTTGATTGTTTTTCTTTCCAATACCTTGAAACGTTTTAATAATGCTTCACAATCATTTTTATTGTAAAACAACTTTTCCATTGGGTGGTTTGTATTAATCATGAAATCTGTTGTGTTTACGATTTTAAAGGCATCCTTGCCCTTACATTCTAATGTCAAGTTCTTAACACATGAGTTTTCTTTCAATCTGTTGATGAAGTTTTCAATGTCTTTAACATTTCTTGGAATTTCTTGGAAAATGATTAAATCGGATTTGAAATAACCACCATTTAATGGTTTGTTGATGTTTTCAACATTTGGACACATGATGCTAATGTATGAATCCAACAAATCAGTGATAAATGTTTTAAGTGAATCTTTTCCGCTTCCTTCATTAATTCTTGGTTGGTTTAAAATACCCTTGTTCAATGATTTTTTGTTCTTCAATTTAGCAATCAGGAAACCCAAATAATAATTCATGTCGTTTTCATTATAAAATGATGTCTTGAGTATGTTAATTAATTCTCTTACATCATTGGTCAATTGATTGCGTTGTGAATCATCTAAAATGGCGTATTCATATTCAGCAATATATAATTCATATTCACTTTGTGAATCATAATAAGTAATTGTGTCTTCTATGTATTTAGCGGTATCGCCTGACAATTTATAATAATGTCTCAATTCGCTGATGTTATTATAAATCTTGTTTGTCAATGGTTCAATGTAGATTCCATTCTTCAAACCGTAAACATTATACAAAATCTTTTGTTCTTTGGTTCCTCCTCTAGTTGTTGAAATATCAAAGAATGAATTATGATGGGCGGCGAATGATATTTTTGAATATTTAGTGATGAAATAATCAATGCCCTCTAATACTTCTGAATGTTCATTAATTATTAATTCGTTGGGCTTGACTTTGTTCTTGGCACATTCATCCTTGTAATCACTCAAATGTTGATGTGTATATTTCTTAAGCATGTACAATGGCTGAATATTTTTATAATCTTGATTATAACTCAATGATTGAAGTGCTTTTGACAAATATTGTTGATTGATTTCTTTTGTGTATTCTTCATTTTCAACAAGTGCTATGTTCATAAATTCATTTTGGAATTCTTCAATTGACAATGGCATGGATAAATATGGAAGGAATAAACCAGCTAAATCAAAATTGTTGACGCCTTCATTCAATACATGTGTTTTAATGTCAATGATTTCATTCTTTGATTTGATATATCTAAATATTGATGGTTGTTCCTCTGAATATGTGAAGGTTGATTTTGATGTTGATTTTTGTTTAAATGTCTTGACTTTCTTAACTAATTCGGCCGGCATTGTGTAATCTTCAATTTTAATTTCAATGTCTGATGGTCTTGGTGCCATTCTCAAGTTATCAATGATTTCAGGGTGTTGAGTTATATAATTGACCAAGTCTTCACTCGGTAATCTTGGTGGAGCGTCTTCATTTATCTTGGCTGAATATGACATTCTAAATGGTTGCTTTTTTGTTTTATAAACAGATACATCAAACACATCAGATTCAATCTTAAATGTGTATTTCAAATATTTCATATAATTCATGATTGATTCTCTATCAGTATAACCATTTAAATAAATGTGGCCTGATAATGTCTTGGCGTCTGGGTTATCATTCTTGAACCACAATAAATTTGTTAATGCTTTAAAATCATTTTCATGACTGAAATAATGTTGAATGAATTCAGATTTATATTCAATTGTTCCATATGCTGTTAATGTATAAGTATCACAGCAATATTTGATTAAATTGAATAATTTGACTAAATCATCAACTTTTTGTTCATTTGATAATGTGTTAAGTGTTTTCTTATCTTCTTCTGTTATTTCTGATTGTGGTTTTAATGATATCATTTGTTTTTGTTGTTTCAATGATTCATTCACATCTCCAGGCATGAATTTCAAATCAATATCAAAGAATAAACGTGAATAGTTTGTGTAGTTATGTTCTGTGAAGTTATATTGTCTGATGTATGTAATGATAAAGTTTCTTGCTTCTGGAGTATCATTTAATACTATATAATTGTATAAAGCTGTGTTTGGATAATTAAATGAACTCTTGTTTTTGGTTGTGTCAGCATAAACAAGGAAAGCTGATTTGCTTGATTCAATCAATTTAATCATTTGGATTTTATCATTGACAACTTTTAAACATGCTTGGACGTCGTCATGGAAATACTTTTGAACAGCTTCTTTGAGTTTCTTTTCAGTGATATGGTTAGATGACAATTGTTTAACGTATGAATCAAACACATCATAAGATGTCTTTAAAAATGGTTTCTTTGAGGTTTTGTCGGTTGTGTCATTCTTTGAAGATTGATTAGCCAATTCATTGGCCAATGAATCAAAGTCATCGTTGGATGCTTTGCATGGCGCGGTGAAGTTTGAGAATGAATTGAATTGAACGTTGGAGAAGTCGAAATTTGAGATGATTGAGCTCATTTTTATAAAAAATAAAAAATGAAAAATCATGGTTAAAATCAGCTTAAAAATGTTGGTGGGGGATGGTTGGAGACACCGTTGACGGCTTTAAAATTGAAAGCATAAGCTCTCAGACGTCTTCGACGATGAGCTCAACGGCGTTAAAACGTGAAAAATTGATTTTTGAGGGGGATGGCTGGAAACCCCGTTGAAAGCTTAAAAATTGACTTTAACAGGTGTTTCAGCCTTGTTGAGGGATTGATTTTTGAGGGGATGGCTGGAAACCCCGTTGAAAGCTTAAAAATTGAGTTCAGCGGCGTTTAAAAGCTTGTTTGGGTCTAAAGGTCTAAATTTAGGTTTAGACCCAAAAAAATGGACAAATAACTTTTGAGGGGTAGCTGGAACATGCTCTGAACTCAATTTTTAAGCCTTCAACGGGGTTTCCAGCCTTGTTTGAGTAAAATCGGAGAAAATAATTTAATTTTAAAAATCTAATTTAGACCCAATAGACCCAGAATCTACGAGTGTTTCAGGCTTGTGGAATTGACTTCAACGGGTGTTCCAGGCTTGTGGAGATTTCCAAAACTAAATTTTTGAGGTTTTTCAATTTTTTTATTATCTTTAAAATGTCTGTTCAAAGCGTTCAATTTGTACCAATAACCAATCAAATTATGCAAATAATTTTAGAACCACCAAGACCTCAAGGGTTGAGTGAAGAGACTAAAAAACTCATCAAAATCTTCACAGGAAGTGGCTGGAACAACACTGAAAAAGGGTATTTAGAAGGGTTCTTCAAGCTTCTCTCGGGGTGTTCTAATCAATATTTAATCTCACCCACATTTAATTTTCAATTGCTCTTCACAAGCTTGCCCGGCTATTCTTCGAAAATTTCAAATTTCTTGAAATTCTACTCAAGGATAAGATTGACGAAATATTCATTGAATTTTAAAGCAATTTTGTTTGACATGATTGAACATGTTAAAACACCTGACAACAATAGAAAAACATTTGTCAATGCCTACAACAAAGCAATGATGGTCGCGTTGGCTGTTTTCGTTGATTCTGTTTCCAAGAACTATGAAGATTTGACATTTTCTGACTCTTTAACATTAATGAAAGGAATCGCAAAGAACTTCGGTGACATTTGGTACCCAGAGAACATCACAACATTGATGAAACAGGTTAAGAACCTGAAGGAATTGCTGAAAAATGAAATGAACATCACTCAAAGGATCGTTTTAATGTACATGATCAACGATTTGATTTATAAAATTTATATTCACATAACCCACAAGTCATTAGCCTTCTCCAATCAAACAGAAATCATAGAGCTAATGAAGATGGCGTGTGAGGCTGACTTGATTAGTGGAAAAGAATACGACAGATTTAACACCTATTTAAAGCATGTCTCCGAACATTATTGGGGTGTCAAAGCTGATGAAAAATATAGAGCGATCGCATTGTTGTTTGGTTATTCTAATGGTTTGTCTTTAGATAAATTAAATGACTTCATTAACCAATTGATTTAAAATTGATCAATTGATTTAAATTATATTTTTGCATCGATTCACACGATTCAAAACAGCGGGCAAGCACCCTCAGACAGCCAACAAGCACCCTCAGACAGTCACGAGGAGCATTAAAACAGCCCGCAAGCACCCTCAGACAGCCGCGAGGAGCATTAAAACAGGGTTTTCAATTCCTCAAGCGTCCTCAAACGTTGATTTTTTGATGTTTGAGCTGGTTTTCATTGACTGGAAAACGACTCACACGCTCGCTTTTTCACTGAAATCCATTGACTCAGCATCATGACAACCTCAGATTTTTTTTGAAACACCATTTTTAACTCGAGATTTTTGTTTTTTTAATCAACATGGGGACGATATTTTTTCAAAAAAACAAGGATTCTTTTTTGATACATCAGCGTTATTTTTTTATGAAATTCAAATAAATTAATAAAGATAAAAACC